>Ga0315277_10000616_pt1 | contig 56027 bp, 42 predicted proteins | sample YL17G05_15_MG_FD_203695 | JGI IMG/M metagenome (GOLD analysis project Ga0315277, IMG submission 203695) | Sediment microbial communities from Yellowstone Lake, YNP, Wyoming, USA - YL17G05_15 | ecosystem: Environmental > Aquatic > Freshwater > Lake > Sediment | place: USA: Wyoming | collected... | reverse complement strand
ACGACCGAGCGGGATCCTCATTCCGACAACGACTCACTTCGTTCGTCGGTCGGAATGGGACGCAGTTTATCCCGCTGCTTTCAGCGGGACCACGCCCCGTGCTTGAACAATGTGAACGAATATACTGAACGGTTGACCGAAAATCAACGAGCGTTCTGCCCCATCTCCCTCCGCTGATGACGCTCGAAGATCTCTTCGATCTCTCTCGCGGCCTCGCTGAGCGTCTTCGTCCGTGGCATCGGAACCCACCTGATCCGTTTGTCAGCCCGGAACCACGTCAGCTGCCGCTTCGCAAACCGGCGAGTGTTCTGTTTCATCAGAGCAATCGTGTCCCCAAGGTTGCACAATCCCTCCAGGTAGTCAAACACCTCCCTATACCCCACCGTGTTCAGCGCATTGAGGCGTCGGTCGTATCCCTTGATCCTCAATCCCCTCACCTCCTCCACGAGACCCTTGGAAATCATTCGGTCCACCCGCTGATTGATCCGATTGTAGAGCTCCTCGCGCTCCCATTTCAGTCCGACCTGAATCGCTCTGAAATCGGGCTTGGTCTCCTGCTCGGCGTGGAACTCGGAGATCGGTTTCCCGGTGATATAGTAGACCTCGAGCGCACGGATGACCTGCCGCGGCTTCACTTCAGTCATTCTCGCCGCGGCGGACGCATCGACCTTCTTGAGCGCTTCGAAGAGGCTCTTCACCCCCTCGCGAGCCAGTTGTTCCTCCAAGCGAGCCCGCACCTCCGGATCTTTTCCGGGGCCTTCGAAGAGACCGTCGACGACCGATTTCACGTAGAGGCCCGAACCTCCCACCAGGATCGGCAGCTTCCCTCGTTTCAACACGTTCTCGACGACACCTCTCGCCTCCTTTCCGAACCGTCCTCCACTGTATTCTTCGTCCGGCTCAAGCATATCAACAAAATAATGCTTCACCCGTCTCCGCTCCGCCCGCGTCGGCTTTGCTGTCCCTATGTCGAGATACTTGTAGATCTGACGCGAGTCCGCCGATATGATTTCGCCGTTCAGTCGTTCGGCCAGGAGCAGTGATGCGGGGGTCTTTCCGGAGGCGGTGGGACCGACGATGGCAAGGACAAATGGTTGCTTCAAGTACGCGTCGTCTGAAGTAATACTTATCGCTCAGTCACCGATGATCCACTGACTCGATGATTCGATGACCCGATGTCTCAATGATCCAATTACCCAATGGGTCGATGACCCGATCACTCGGTCCCCCTCACTTTCCGCTCCACCCCTTCTTCCCTATCAACGGGACGAACTTGAACCCGCGGACTTCCTTCGTCTCAAATTCCTCTCCGCTCTTCGTTATGACCCGCAGGTCCTGTACATCCATGTCACCGACAGGAATCACGAGGCGGCCGCCCTCCGCAAGTTGCTTCAGGAGCGGCTCCGGCACCTCGGGGGCCGCTGCTGTGACGATAATTCCGTCGTATGGAGCAAACTCTGACCATCCGACCGTGCCGTCTCCCGCCTTCGAAGCGATCCGGTATCCGAGCTTGTCGAACATCTTCCTCGACACCAGCAGCAATTCCAAGTGACGTTCGATGGTGAAGACGCGGCACCCCATCTCGGCGAGAATGGCGGCCTGATAGCCGGACCCCGTCCCGACCTCAAGGACCTTCGCACCGGGCTTCGGAGCCAGCTCCTGGGTCATGCACGCCACCGTGTATGGCTGGGAGATCGTCTGCGACTTGCCGATGGGCAGGGCTGAGTCATCGTAGGAGCGGTTGATGAACGCATCGGAGACGAACAGGTGACGTTCGACACTCCACATCGCCTGCAGAAGGCGTTCGTCCGTGATCCCTCGATACTTGAGGAGCTGAATCATCTCACGGCGTTCGTCGTCGAAGCGGCGCATCAGTAGTCCCTGAAGAGAACCTGGAGGAATCTTCTGGTCGTGTCCCAGTGCGTCATATGGCTCCGCTCGCTGCCATACACCGTCGCAATGGGGATGAAGTCGATCCTGAAACCTTTCAACGCGCTCTTGATGAGCAGCTCGGTCTCCGCCTCATATCCGTCCGATTCCAAGGAAATCGCATCCAAGACCTCACGGCCGATGAGACGGTACCCCGATTGGCTGTCCTTGATCGGCACTCCGGACCTCGCCGCAACCAGCGCCGACGTGATCGTGTTCGATAGGATGCGGTGCAGCGGCATCCGCGTCCCGATCCGATTGCGGTATCCGACGACGATGCTTGAGCCTCGATTCTCTCTTGCCTCGAGGAACGCCGGCAGCTCCTCAGGGCAATGCTGAAGATCGGCATCCATCGTGATGACAGCATCATACCGCGTCGACAATCTGACAAACTCGAAGCCGGTCCGGAGGGCCGCTCCCTTGCCCCGATTCCTCGCATGCCGCAGCAGATTAACCCCCGCCTTTGATGCAACATCGCCAGTCCCGTCGACGGAGCCATCATCAATGACGATGATATCCTGTAGCTGGACAAACGTCCCTGCCCGGTGCAGTAGCTCGGGCAGCGTGTCTGCGGCGTTATACGCCGGAATGAGAACCGCTACCACTTGTTTTTACCCCACGATGGCTTCACAGCGTCGGCAACGCTTGCCACCCGCTTCATTTCTTTAACGTCGTGAACCCGGACGATGTTGGCACCGTTCAGGATGCACGCGGAGACGGCGGCGGCCGTACCTTCCAGCCGTTGGTCGACGGGAAGGTCCAACAACTTGCCGATGAATGATTTCCTGGACGGTCCGACGAGCAAGGGATATCCGAGGCTCTTGAATTCAGCCAATCGCCTGATCAGTTCGAGATTGTGCTCCAGCCTTTTCCCGAATCCGATCCCCGGATCGATGACGATCTGCTCGACCCCGGCTTCCTCTGCTTTCTTCGCTTGTAGCCGCAAGAACTCAGATATCTCGCCCACGACGTCGGCATAGACCGGGTTCTCCTGCATCGTTTTCGGAGTCCCCTTGACGTGCATGATCACGACACTCGCGCGATGGCGGACAGCAACGTTGAGCATATCGGGGTCAAACGTCAGGCCGCTGATATCGTTGACGATCGTCGCCCCTGCGCTCAGCGCTGCATCAGCAACAGCCGCCTTGTACGTGTCTATCGAAATCGGCACCGTCGTCTCCTCGACGAGACGCTTGATGACCGGCACAACCCGTCTCTTCTCCTCATTTTCCGAGACTGGATCGGACCCCGGCCGCGTCGACTCTCCCCCAACGTCGATGAAATCAGCCCCGTGTTGGACCATCTCACGGCCGTGCGCTACAGCGTTTTCAAAATCGAAAAACCGACCGCCGTCGGAGAAGGAATCAGGCGTCACATTCAACACACCCATCAAGTAGGTTCGTGACGACAGGTTGTACACTCTCGATCCAAATCGAATCTCAAATACTCCTTTGATCACAGTTTTCATCGAGCAAGTGCGTTGGTCGCACGAAGGGGATGTTCACAGCGGCTGTGGTTGAAGGGAATCCAACGGCGAGGTACGTGTAGGAGTATCAGATATCAGATGCCCTACGGTTCACTGCACGAATGATAGGACCCGCACTTGGGACAAATTGGCCTACACTTGCGGCTTTCAAGAAGTGTTCCGCAATTCACACAATATTGCCAGTAGTGGAAAGGATTCGTCTCGCAGGTCTCGCCCTTCTGGTCATCCTGCGGTGTCTGTTCCTGACTCGCCAGGGTTCAAGGTACGCAAGATGTAGCGGGTTGTCAAGGTGGACGACCTCCTGCTACCACGCCAATCTCGTAAGTGCTATCCCCACAGCTTTCACCCCCCACACCATGTCGTAGGGTTCCCGTTCGGTCGTCGTCCGGGGGATATCGAGTGTTGAATGATAGTATGCCGAATAATCAATGTAGACGGAGTCGGGCGGTCCCTTCCAGGCTTTCGAGGTCCACCCCTCGGTCTGCTTCAACCCCTTCAGTTCATTCCACGCTGCCGTGTATACCGTGACCGATGGGATCTTCACTTCGGGCACCTTCAGCTCTCGCAGAGAATTCGGGAAGAACACATAGGAGTCCGTCCCCCCTTGCGAAGGGTTGGTCGTTGCCTCGGACCAGAAACCCCTCTTGCCCACATAGTCCTCCCCTACCTTCTGGAGCACCTTGAGCATCTTCTCATTCTGCCTGACATCGTTGGACTCGAAGTAGAGACAATCGCGAGAGGCACCGGTCCCGATCTCATCGAAGTTGATCACTCCGGCGATGTTCTCGAGCTCATCCGCGTACGTCTTCACATAGTGCTGGGTGGAGTACATTTCCCTTCCCCACACGATAAAGCGTATTGTTTTCTGGGGCCTCGGGAGCAGGTTCGATTGAATGAGCGACTGAAGCACCTGCGCGAGCTCCAGGACACCGGACACGCCCGACGCATTATCGTCGGCTCCGGGCCCCCCCGAATCGGAATCTCCGTGCGCGCAAACGATGTAGTAGTCCTTCGTCTCTCCCCGCAGCGTCGCGATCACGGTCTTTGGCTTCCCTCGCGCAATCACTGTCCGCGACGAGAAGCTCGCGACGATCTTCTGACTGTCCGACAACGCCTTCTTGAGTCGATGGCCGTTGTCCCAGGAGAGATTGAAAAGGGGGATTTGATTGCTCTCGGATGCCGCAAGCTCAGTGATCATCGCCCAGTTGTAGTACGCACCGGCGAGTTCTGGAGAGGTGAGAAGAATGCAGCTGGCGCCGGCTTCAACTAATCGTTGATAGAATTGCCGGCTGGGCTCGTCATCAACCAGCACCGCCTTTCCTTTGAGGTCGCTTGTTTCCAGTCTCTGATGATCAGCCAGATGGACGAGCTGTGCCCTCGTTGTGGGGGCCGACGGCGAATATCCAGCGAGCCACTCGTTCTTGACAAGATGTAGAAGCGACTCTGGCTCCTCCACCTTCAACGACCATTTGAGGTTGGTGAAGACGAGAAGATCAGGATCTTCAACAACTACCGGTTTGAGGCCCGCCTGCCGAAGCCTTTTCGCCACATACTGTGCGGCTCGGTCGCCTGACTTTGTACCCCCCGTTCGGGGCCCAACTCGGACGAGCTCGCGCACCGTCGCCAGAAGTCGTGCTTGAGAGACTCTCGACGAGAACTGCAGTTCGATCGCACTCTGGGAACGAAGCGAGCCGACGAACAGAAGCAGGAAGATGAGAGATCCGATGGACCGTTTCATGGACTGAGGAAGCGGTTTTCAGAACGGGTCGGGTAACAGAGGATAAGCTACATCAACGCCAGTGATGATACGGAATAGTCGGCACAGGAGCAACCATGAAAACGAAAAGGGCCGGGATTCCTCCCGACCCTCGTCGTCCGTATCGTCGCAGGATGATGTTACTTCCCGAGGACGTATCTCTTATAACGAGCATCAATTCGACCCCAGTGGAGATTCGCGAGAAAGTTGTCGATATACTTGCCGCGCGCTGGACCATCCTTGTGGTAATAGGCATGTTCGAACACGTCGCACGCGATGAGGGGTACGCCGCCCCAGATCGCGCCGTATTGGTGCTCGTCGACGGTCACGTTCAACATGCGGCCCGAATACAGCCGATCAAATACCAGGAGACCCCAGCCGCTCAGCTTCGCAGAAACGGCACCCGCCTTGAAGTCAGCCTTCCAGGCATCCATTGACCCAAACTCTTTTTCTATCGCAGCCTTGATGGCAGGCCCCTGCCCCGGATCCCCATCTCCCCCCATCACTTCCCAGTACAGATCGTGCAGCAACGCGCCGGAGTGGTTCCACGTAAAGCGACGCTTGAGCTCGCCGATGACGCTGTAGTTTCCGTTCGCCGCCGCGCGGTCGGCTCCTTCGAGCCCCTTCTCGATATTGTTCAGAGCCGTGACGTACCCCTTGTGGTGAGCGTTGTAGTGCCAATCCGTCGTTTCGGGGCTTACCACGTTCGCCAACAGTTGCTTCGCATCCGCGTCGGAATAGGGGCGAGGGTTGAACTTCCATTCGTATGCCATAATTGGGTTCCTTTCTGTTATGTATCCGTTATTGAAAATCGATTCTTTGAGATCAGACGATCAGCCCTGATTTCAGGAAGGGAATTCTAGGAGGCGAACACGAGGTCATTCAATAGCCGATATTCAACATCAGTTTCGCAGCCTCCGACATCATGCTCGGATTCCAGATCGGCTCAAATACCAGGTCCACTCTAACGTTTCGCACGCCCGCTACCTGTGATACGCGTCTCCGTACATCAGCAGCGATCATCGGGCCCATGCCGCATCCCGGGGCAGTCAGGGTCATCGTGACGAAGACATTCGCTTCGGCGGGTATTTCATCGTCAACTTTCAAGTCGTAGACGAGTCCCAGGTCTACGATGTTCACGGGGATCTCGGGGTCGTAGCACTCCTTAAGCGCCTCCCACAGGTGCGCCTCGAGCGGCGAATTGACCGGCACAAGCCTGTGCCCCACCTGAACCTCCGCTGGGTTACCTGCCTGATCATGCTGATCTGTCTCTCGCGATGCTCCGTGCTCTTCGTCCATCCCGAGGTCCTTTGACCTAGACGCCGAATGAATGTCCACAACCGCAGGTGCGAGTTGCGTTCGGATTGTTGAAAGCGAATCCACGACCGTTCAGCCCGTCAGAAAAATCGAGCGTTGTCCCTGAAAGGTAGAACTGGCTCTTCGGATCGATGTAGACCGTCAGTCCCTGCATCTGGTACACTGCGTCGCCTTCCCGCGGTTGTTCGTCGAAGGCAAGAACATACGACATTCCCGAGCACCCGCCCCCCTTCACGCCGAGTCGTAACGCGTGCGCATCGGGAATCTTGTTGTCTGCCTTGACCTTCACGATTTCCTGGGCCGCCCGAGGCGTGATAACCACCAGCTCACCAGGATTCGCCTGAACCTCCGTGATTACCTCTGCCATAGGTCCTCCTCACTTGAGATTAAGAAGTAATACTCTCGCGCATCACTCCGTCGATACAGTTTCCGTCTTCGCCTCCAGTGCACTTCGCATTGTGTGCCACGGAAGACTGGCGCACTTCACGCGGGCCGGGAACTCACTGACGCCTGCGAACGCCGCTAGTCTGCCAAGTTCTTCCAAGGTGACGTTCCCACCCAATTCCCCGGTTACCAGCTTGTGAAACGTCTCGAAAAGTTTCTCTGCCTCCGCTTTGGTCTTGCCCTTCACAACGCTTGTCATGATTGAGGCCGAAGCCTTCGAGATTGCGCATCCGGACCCTTGGAAGGCAATGTCGCTGATGACATCTCCCTCCACCTTCAGAAAGAGCGTGTAGTGATCTCCGCACAGGGGATTGTAACCATCGACCGTCCGGTTGGCGTCTTTGAGCCGCTTGAAATTGCGCGGATTCTTGTTGTGATCGAGAATAATCTCTTGATATAGCGCACGAAGCTCTGACATTAGCCGAAGATCTCAATGACTTTATGGACCCCTGCGACCAGCATGTCAACCTCCTCCTGCGTGTTGTACAACGCAAAGGAGGCTCGTGCCGTCGCGGGGATGCTGTAACGTTGCATGACGGGTTGCGCACAATGGTGCCCGGTCCGGACCGCTATCCCCTCCTGATCAAGTACCGTCCCCACGTCATGAGGGTGGACGCCTTCAATGACGAAGGAGATCACTCCCGCTTTCTCCGTTGCCGTCCCGATAATCCGGAGCTTCTTGACGCCTGAGAGAGCCTCCGTGGCGTAGTCAAGCAAGCTGCCCTCGTACTCCGACAACCCCTGCCAATCGAGCCGCTCAAGGTAATCGATTGCCGCACCCAGGCCGATGCCACCGGCTATGTGCGGCGTGCCGGCTTCGAAGCGGTACGGCAAATCGTTGAAGATCGTCCGCTCAAACGTCACCGATTTGATCATATCGCCGCCACCCTGATAGGGAGGCATCTCTTCGAGAATCGTTTCTTTGCCGTAAAGAACTCCGACACCCGTAGGCCCAAACATCTTGTGTCCCGAAAGCACGTAGAAATCACAGTCAAGATCCCGCACGTCGACCCGGAAATGAGGAACCGCCTGGGCCCCGTCAAGCAACACTGGAATCGAGCGCCGATGGGCATCTGCTATCATTTGTCTCACCGGATTGACCGTGCCCAGGGCGTTTGAAACATGCGTGACAGCAACGAGCCTGGTCCGCTCACTCAGCAGCTTCCGGTATTCCTCGAGGATTATCTCACCTCGGTCACTGATCGGGATAACCCTCAGCTTCGCGCCCTTTTCCTCACAGAGCAGCTGCCACGGCACAATGTTCGAATGGTGCTCCATCGCAGAGATCAAAATTTCATCGCCCGCACGCACCCTTCTGCGGCCGAAGGTGCTCGCCACGAGGTTGATCCCCTCCGTAGCGCCGCGAACGAAAACGATCTCTTTCGTTGAGGCGGCATTCAAAAAGCGCCGGATCTTCTCGCGCGCTCCCTCGTACTCCTGTGTTGCTTGCTCGCTGAGGTAGTGAACGCCCCGATGGATATTCGCGTTCCCCGCCCGATAGTACCTGTTGATCGCGTCGAGGACCACCTGAGGCTTCTGGCTCGTCGCCGCATTGTCGAGGTACACTAGAGGCTTGCCGTGGACCATCTGATCCAGTGCCGGGAAGTCGTGACGGATTTTCATCACGTCGAATCCCCTATCAACAGCATCGAGCGTCCCGCTATGCATGCGTGGTGCTAATCCCTCCCTTTTATCTTCCGCCCTTCATCAAGGCGAGTGTGAATAAGTGACTCCAGCTGCTCTCTGAGCGGTTCCACGTGGATCCTACTGACGACATCGCTGGCAAACGCGAACGTGAGGATATCCCTTGCGGCGGTCTCATCGATCCCGCGCGTCCGGAGGTAGAAAACCTGCTCCGGTTCCAACTGTCCGACGGTCGCCCCGTGGGTGCACTTCACATCATCCGCAAAAATCTCAAGCTGCGGCTTGGTGTCGATTGTCGCCTCATCGGACAAGAGGAGCGTTTTGTTCGTTTGCTTCGCGTCCGTCTTCTGGGCGTCCTGGCGGACGAAGATTTTGCCGTTGAACACACCTCTGGACTTCCCGTCGAGGATGGCCTTGTAGAGCTCGTGGCTCTCGCAGTTCGGTTTCGCGTGGTCAATCGATGTGTGATTGTCGATGAGCTGTGTGCCGCTGCTCAGGGAGAGCCCGTTGAGCGTACATTCACTTCCCGCTCCATCAAGAACCGCGACGACATCGTTCCGTGCGATCGATCCTCCAAGCGCAATTGAATTGGACGTGAATGCTGTCTTTCCCATCTGATATGAATGGGTAGAGGCCACGTGAAAGGCGTTCAGGCCCTCGTTCTGGAGCTTATCGTGCTCGAGGAGCGAATGTTCCCCCAACACGATCTCCGTCACGACATTCGTCAGGTATGGTCTATCCGTGAGGCTAGCATAGCTTTCGACGATTGATACCTGACTGTTCGCGCCGATGACCACGAGGTTGCGCGGAGAGATGAACGAGTGATCCGCGTCCGCGGTCAGAAACAGAAGGTGAATCGGCTCATCGAACAGAGTGTTGTCCGGCACATAGATGAACGCGCCGTCCCGCAGGAAAGCCGTATTGAGAGCCGTGAACGTGCTGTCAGCATACTTTGCATACCTCGCGAGATGCTGATGTAGAACCTCTTGATCCTGCTTCTGCGCTACCGCGAGACTTCCACACCACACACCCTTCGGCAGCGACTCGACGGAGGACAGATCCTTCACGTAATAGCCGTTGACAAAGACAAGTCGACAACGGGTCCCGAACGACAACCTCTCTACTTCGCTCCGAGCCGCAGGTACCGGACGGGGTCCGGCGATAGGCTTGAGATCCGCTTTCAGGATTGGCTGAATGTTCGTGAAGCGCCACTCTTCGTGCCGATTCGTCGGAAATCCAAGCTTGTCAAACCGGCGGATCGCGTCGCGCCGCAGCGCATGCACGGGAGATTCCAATTCGCCGTTGAGGCTCTGCTCAAAAGCTGCGAAGTTCGAGAGATACCAGCTATTTCTTTCCGTGGTGTATTTCATGCAATCAAGCCTTCCATTGCGCAGGCACCACAGCCTTCCCGGCTTCCTCCTTGACCCAGTCGTAGCCCTTCTCCTCCAGCTCGAGCGCCAGGTCCTTTCCGCCCGATTTCGCAATCCGCCCATCGACCAGGACGTGCACGAAATCCGGCACGATATAATTCAAGAGTCGCTGGTAGTGCGTCACGACGATGATCGCGTTGTCCTTCCTTCGCAGTTTGTTCACCCCATCAGCTACGATGCGAAGTGCGTCGATATCCAGGCCGGAATCGGTCTCGTCGAGGACCGCAAGCTTCGGCTCCAGCACGGCCATGTGGAAGATTTCGTTCCGTTTCTTCTCACCGCCTGAGAAGCCCTCGTTCACCGGCCGGGTGAGAAGGTTCTCGTCCATCTCGACGATCTTCATTCGTTGCTTCACAAGGTCCAGGAACTCAACCGCGTCCAGCTCCTCCAGCCCGCGGTGTTTCCGGATGGCATTCAAGGCAGATTTGAGGAAATACGTATTGCTGACACCGGGAATCTCCACAGGATATTGAAACGCGAGGAAGAATCCTTCGCGAGCGCGCTCTTCAGGATCCATCTCGAGAAAGTTCTTTCCCTGATACAGAACCTCCCCCCGCGTGACCTCGTACGTGTCGCGACCCGCCAAGACCTGGGCGAGGGTGCTCTTGCCGGACCCGTTCGGGCCCATGATCGCGTGGACCTCCCCGGCGTTCACCTTGAGGTTAATGCCGTTCAGAATTTCATTCCCGTTGATCCCAGCGTGCAGATTCTTGATCTCGAGCATTGTGGTTCGATTCCTTTTCTATCTTCTCGTTCGATCCGGTTAGGTTTATCCGACACTTCCTTCAAGACTGACCCCCAGCAACTTCTGTGCTTCCACCGCGAACTCCATCGGCAGCTCACGGAAAACCTCCTTGCAGAATCCGTTGACGATCAGGTTCACGGCGTCCTCGGTCGAGAGCCCGCGCTGCTTGCAGTAGAATATCTGATCCTCGCCAATCTTCGATGTGGAGGCTTCGTGTTCAACCTTCGATGAGGTATTTTTCACCTCGAGGTACGGGAACGTGTGGGCACCGCACCGATCGCCAATGAGCAGCGAATCGCACTGCGAAAAGTTGCGGGCGTTCGTCGCACCTCGCTTGACATCGACGAGGCCGCGGTAGGAGTTGTTGCCATGCCCCGCCGAGATTCCCTTTGACACCACCGTACTTCGTGTGTTCTTGCCAATGTGGATCATCTTGGTCCCGGTATCGGCCTGCTGATAGTTGTTGACCACGGCAACCGAATAGAACTCACCGACGGAATCCTCTCCCAGCAGAAGCACACTTGGATACTTCCACGTAATGGCTGAGCCGGTTTCCACCTGCGTCCAGGAGATCTTCGAGTTACGACCGGCGCATTTCCCACGCTTGGTGACGAAATTGTAGATACCGCCCCTCCCCTCTTTATCGCCCGGGTACCAATTCTGCACCGTCGAATATTTGATTTGCGCGTTGTCGCCGAGTGCGATGAGCTCGACAACGGCAGCGTGGAGCTGGTTGTTATCGCGCATCGGCGCAGTGCAGCCTTCGAGATAACTCACGTAGGAGTCTTCCTCCGCCACGATCAGCGTACGCTCAAACTGGCCCGTATCGGCCGCGTTGATGCGGAAGTAGGTTGAGAGCTCCATGGGGCAACGCACACCCTTCGGGATATAGCAGAACGATCCGTCGCTAAAGACCGCGGCATTCAGCGCTGCAAAGAAATTGTCGTTGTAGGGGACAACTGAGCCGAGGTACTTTTTAACGAGATCCGGATGCTGCTGAACGGCCTCTGAGAAAGAGCAGAAAATGATCCCGAGCTCGTGAAGCTTCTCCTTGAAGGTCGTGGCGACCGAGACGCTATCGAACACCGCGTCGACAGCAACGCCCGTCAGCCGTTCCTGCTCACGGAGCGAGATGCCAAGCTTCTCGTACGTTCTGAGGAGTTCAGGATCGACCTCATCAAGGCTCTCGAGGCGTGCCTTTTGCTTCGGCGCTGAGTAGTAAATAATGTTCTGATAGTCGACCGGATTGTAGTGCACATTGGACCAATGGGGTTCTTCCATCGTCACCCATTGGCGATATGCCTTCAGGCGCCACTCAAGAAGCCAGGCCGGTTCCTTCTTCTTCATCGAGATGAAACGAATGATTTCTTCGTTCAAGCCTCTTGGGGCGGCGTCAGCCTCAATATCGGTGACGAACCCCCACTTATACTCGCGATTCGCGAGCTGTTCGATCGTGTTCGCCTCAGTTCCCATCATGTCTCTCACCTCTCTGATTCAATTCAAAAGCCAAGCGTTCAAGGGTCTGAAGCTTATCTACGACGGCCCGCTCACAGGCGGCTTGCTCGAAGTCAGGCTGGCCGATTGGGTCTCCGCACCCGTCGCTGCAGGGCGAGGCGTGACAGGAGCCGGCTTTGCGGAAGCCGCCGGCTCGGCTGGCAGCTTCCTGAACTCCGGGTAGTTCAACATCCACGAACCGGTCTTGATCGCCTTGAGGACATTTGACTTCTCAAGCTCTAGAACAAACTGGCTCGCGAGCTGTTCTGCCTGGCCGTAGCCGAGTTTTACGCCCTTCGCTTCCAGGTACGACATAATTCCGTAATGAATGTCCCTGAAGAAGACATTTGAAAGATGGAAAAGAGAATACCTCGATTTCAAATGGAGCATGAAGTCCTTGAGGTTGTCTTTCGGAAGTCTCAGGTTCTGGTTCATAAATTCCTTGATTCCCAATGGAGCTCAGATAATCTCTGACACGGTCATTCGATCAAACAAGACGTTCAAATTTCGTTGGAGCTTGCCGAGGGGTCGCCGTATCGTGCAGACATCAAAGAGGTAGCAGCTCTGGGGTCCTTCCGTGTAGCACTCTGCCACCATGGGCTTGCTCTCCTCAATGATTCGTATGATGGATGCGACCGTCAACTCGTCAGGGCGTCTTGCCAGGGAATACCCGCCTCGAACACCCTGCAAGGACCTTATGACTCCTCCTCGCGTCAGCTTCTGCAACACTTTCGCCAAGAGTTCGTAGGGAAGATCGTACTCCTTCGCCAGCTCCTTTGCCGTAAATACATGGCCCACCGGTTTCATCGCCATGTGGCGAAGAACGATCAGGCCGTATTCGACTTTCTTCGAAAGTTGCAGCATTGAAATACGACTCCACGGGTCCTACATTGCTTCAAAAAAAATCAAGGATGATACAGGGATTCCTTGACAGAAACTCACATCCAATATACAAAAAAAAACTAAGATTTCAAGGGCAAGAGCAACGGCCTCGTTCCGCTCTCGTTTTCCCTTGGCGGTTGTTGACAAAACCACATATTTTTGAATACCTTGCTGGTTGCCAATGTCACTGGTACAAACATACCTTCTCTCCAAAACGTTCCGTTCGGGGCTCTTCAGGCGATCACGAGTCGAAGCCCTGAGAAACGTATCCCTTGCCGTTGAAAGAGGAGAAATCTTCGGCCTTCTGGGGCCGAACGGCGCCGGCAAGACGACGTTTGTGAAGATCCTGCTCTCAATCACCCTTCCGACAAGCGGTGAGGCCCAAATTCTCGAGAAGAGCCTTGGGTCGGTCGCCGTGAGGGAGAGGAGCGGCTACCTCCCCGAGAACCATCGCTATCCATCTTTCCTGACCGGAATGCAGACTCTCCTCTTCTTCGGACGCCTCCACGGTCTCGGCGGGCAGAAGCTCAAAGACAGGGCGCAATCACTTCTGGAGCTCGTCGGCCTGAGGGATTGGGCGAAGGTGAAGATCAAACGGTACTCGAAGGGAATGCTGCAACGACTCGGGATGGCTCAAGCCTTGCTGAACGATCCCGAGCTCCTGTTCCTCGACGAACCTACCGACGGCGTCGACCCGGTTGGCCGAAAAGAGATTCGAGACCTCTTGAAAGAGTTGAGGGCGCGTGGAACGACGATCTTCCTCAATTCCCATCTCCTCTCTGAGGTTGAGGCAATCTCCGACCGTGTCGCGATCCTCAACAAAGGAGAAGTTCTGAAGGTCGGGACCGTCGCGGAGATGACCGCCCATCATCTGGAGTATGAGATTCGTACGGACAAGCCTCTTTCCGACAGCGTCACCCAGGCCATCAGCCGGATCACGCGAGAGGTCCGCCCGGACGGGACCATCTTGCACGTGGCGGTCAACGAGAAGAACGATCTCAACGGGATTCTTGACATCCTCCGGGCGGAAGGAATTTTCGTCGAATCGATGACTCCGAAGCGATCCAGTCTGGAAGATTATTTCATCGAGGTGATTCGATCCGGGGAGGCGACATGAAGAGCCTTGCCATGGTGGCGCTGACAATACGCGAAGCGATCATGCGGGGGACCCTCCTGTTCTATTTCGCGGTCGGGAATATCATCATTGTCATCGTTGCGTACGCCATCGGGCTCTCGCCTGACGGCAGCACGATCCACGTCTTCGGCAACCCGGTGGTCATCAAAAACGTAATCGATCTGAATCCTGTTGATTTCATCCTCATACACCTCTTCCGCAGCTCAAACTTTGCGATAATGTTTCTGGGCATCTTCGCCGTCGCCGGCCTCATCCCTTCCATGCTGGAAAAAGGAACCGCCGAACTGTATCTCAGCAAGCCGTTCAGCCGGACCTCTCTCTTGTTCTCCCGGTCTCTCGGCGCCACAACCGGCGTCGCATTGAATATCCTGTATTTCGGGATTGCCATCTGGCTGGTGGTCGGGATCAGAGTGGGTGTCTGGCATTGGAAATTTCTCCTGGCCTGCCTCCTCGCCGGTGTGGCCTTCACATTCTATTTCTCTGTCGTGGTCATCACCGGCCTCATCACGCGAAGCCAGGGCTTCTCCATCATGCTGGCTTTCTTGTTCTGGTTCCTCTCCGGTGCGTTGGCCGGCCGAGAATCCGGCCTGTACCGGCTCTGGGATAATGTTGTGTATCACCGGGTCCTGGACGGCCTTTTCTATGCGACGCCTCAGGTAAGCGGCATGCTTGAGAACGCCGCGCGCGTGATCGGGAATAATCCATTCGACCGGATGCTTGGGCCCCAAGCAGTTACCGACTTCACCATCATGCCGTTTGTCTACTCTCTTCTCTCTGCCACGCTTATCTTCGCTCTCGCGGCATACTATTTTTCAAAACAAGACTACTGATCCGGGATCTCGTCGACTTCCTCGCTTGTTTCTTCTGCCAATACTCTGTACTTTTATTCAGAGAAAGGACGGGACGATGAATATCGGAATCACATGTTACCCCACGTACGGTGGCAGCGGCGTCGTCGCAACGGAGCTTGGAAAGGCACTCGCCGAGCGCGGGCACTCCGTGCACTTTATCAGCTATGCGCTCCCGATGCGGCTGAGCGGTTTCATGGGAAACGTGATGTTCCACGAAGTCGAAATCACGAACTACCCCTTGTTCGATTTCCCGCTCTACTCCCTCGCCCTCGCCAGCAAGATGGTCGAAGTGGCACGATATGAGAAGCTGGACCTTTTCCACTGCCATTATGCCATCCCCCACGCGACCAGCGCATACCTGGCGAAGCAGATGCTGGCCCTGCCCAACATCAAAGTAATAACAACCCTGCACGGGACAGATATTACGCTCGTCGGGCTCGAGCCCAGCTTTTTGCCGGTGATGAAATTCAGCATTGAGCAGAGCGATGGGGTAACGGCAGTGTCTCGGTTCCTCAAGGAAAAGACGCTGACCAACTACGGTATCGACAAGGAGATTGAGGTGATCCCGAATTTCGTCGATACCCAGAAATACCGACGTCTCCCCTCCGAAGAGGTCCGGGACCACTTTGCGCCGCACGGTGAGAAGATCCTGGTCCATACGTCGAACTTTCGTGCGGTGAAACGAGTACAGGACGTCATCCGCATTTTCTTCGAGATCCGAAAGAAGATCGAGAGCAAACTGCTCCTCATCGGCGATGGGCCCGATCGATCGCAGTGCGAGGTGCTTGCTCGGGAGCTTCAGCTCCAGGAGGATGTTCGGTTCCTCGGCAAGCAGACCGACGTTGTCGACGTTCTCTCGGTCTCCGATCTCTTTCTCATGCCCAGCCAATCGGAAAGCTTCGGCCTCTCGGCGCTTGAGGCAATGGCTTGCGGCGTCCCCGTGGTTTCATCGAGCGTGGGCGGGTTGCCGGAGCTTCAGGTCCACGGGCAAACCGGATACATTGCCGAGATCGGAGACGTGGATCGGATGGCACGCTATGCGATCGATCTCCTCTCCAATCCGACGAAACATGAACTCTTCGCGAAGGCCGCCCGCGCACGAGCGCTTGAGTTTGAGGCTTCGAAAATTGTGACCATGTACGAGCGCTACTACGAGAAAATCCTCTCGATGTCCCCGGTTCCCCCGACCGGAGCGTAGCAGGGCAACCGCGCTGCTTCACCTCTCCGCACGACGATGCACTTCCGGAACGATGCCGAAAAACATCAGCGCCTGATCGAGGAGCTTCTCTCGGTGTTCAAGGACCAGGGCTACCGGGTGCTGAACGCGGACGGAATTGAAGGGGTGCCCTCGGTGCAAAGATTACACAACGATGGCTACGGTGACCAAGAGGACAAGGCGCCAGACCTCTACGGGTTTGACGAGGCCGAGGGGCGATACGTCATAGGGGAGGCAAAGACGGGGGACAACGATTTCGAGAGCGAGCACGCGCTCACACAGTACAACGTCTTCCTCGATCAATTCGACGGGACAACCGGGCGCCAAGCGGTGCTGTACGTGATCGTCCCTTCCTCGAAAGTCCCTGAGTTCAATTCACTGATCACACACTACATCCACCGCGATTACTGGGAGAGCATCGTGCTCGTAAGTTCCAAGACCCTCGTCGGCTAGTCAGGCAGAGCGGAGGCGGGCAAACTTCACGATGAGGTTCTTCACACCATGCTCCTCGAACTGAACGACCGCTTTCATCGCATCGCCCTTGCCGCTTACGCGAAGGACCTTCCCCTTCCCGAACATTTCATGACGCACAAGTGAACCCTGCCTGATCTCAAGAACCTCCTGCGACTCTCGCTCGTAGTCAGGAGCGTCGTCAGCGAAGTACTGTTCTTCGTGAGAAGACACCCGCGGAGGTTCCCGGCGCCGGCGACCGTTGAAGCTTCCGGCGGGAAGTTTAGCCCCGGCGGATCTCCTGGTGTTCATGCTCTGCAATATCTGGAGTCCGTCTTCACCCAATTCGGCGAGGAATCTGGACGGACTCGTGAAGGTCGGCTCCCCGAATCGATAGCGCATCTGCGCTTTGGTGATGTAGAGTCTCTTCTGGGCACGGGTGATGCCGACGTAGAAGAGGCGGCGCTCCTCCTCGAGCTCGTTCTTTTCGAGCGTCGAAGAGTAGAACGGAAGCAGTCCTTCTTCGACTCCACCGATGAAGACGATGGGGAACTCCAGTCCCTTGGAGGAGTGGAGCGTCATCAATGTGACGACATTGCGTGTCTCATCCCAGGAATCGATGTCGGAGACGAGGGTCACCTCCTCGAGGAAGGCCTCCAGCGTGCCGTCCGGATGCTCATCGCCGAACTCGGAGATCGCCGAGAGCAGCTCCTGAACGTTTTCCCACCGGGCCATCGATTCCGCGGTCCCTTCCTCCTTGAAGGTCTTGAGAATTCCCAGCTCGTCGACCATGGAGCGTGCAAGCTCACTGAGGGACATCTGCGATTTGAGCGACACATACTTTTCAATAAACTTCCGGAACTGGCCGAGACTGTTCTTGGCCCGGTCCTGCAGCTGGGTGGCGTGCTGGAGCAGGGCTGTGCCTTTGTACAACGTGATGTTGCGCGAGTCGGCAAACTCCTGAAGCCGCTCCAGGCTTGTTGACCCGATGCCGCGGACCGGAGAGTTGACGGCCCTCAGAAAGCTCTCATTGTCATCCTGGTTCGCGAGAAGCCGGAGGTAGGACAGAACGTCTTTGATCTCCTTCCGTTCATAGAATCGAATTCCCCCGACGATCTCGTACGGAATTCCGTTCCTCCGGAGCACATCCTCGATCGAACGCGATTGAGCGTTGGTTCGATACAGGATTGCGAAATCCTTCAGCGCGAGCCGGTTCTCCACGATCTCTGCTTGGATGGCCTGCATCATATGGTACGCTTCATCGCGATCATCGACGCAATCCAGAAGGACGACAGGATCGCCCTGGGGATTCGCCGTCCAGAGGTTCTTCTCAAGCTGATCGACATTGTTCTTGATCAGCTTGTCCGCCACCGCGAGGATGCTCTTGGTGGATCGATAGTTCTGCTCAAGCCGGAAGGTCTTGCAGTCTGGATAGTCGTTCGCGAAGTCGAGGATGTTCCGGATATCCGCGCCCCGGAAGGCGTAGATGCTCTGCGCGTCATCCCCCACGACGCAGACGTTCCGGTGATGCTCGGCAAGAAGCTTCACCACGGCATACTGCGCCCGGTTGGTGTCCTGGAATTCATCGACGAGGATGAACTTGAACCAGTGATGATATTTCTTCAAGACGTCCGGGTAGCGTCTGAACAAATCGATCGGCTTGACCAGAAGGTCGTCGAAATCCATCGCGTTGCTGCGCTTCAAGGCCCCTTCGTAGTCTTCGTAAATGACCGCTATCTTCTCGTCCAGGAAATCTCGAGCCATTTCCCCATATTCCTTGGGCACGACGAGTTGGTTCTTGGCAGCGCTGATGCGGGCAGCGACCGCTTGAGGAGCAATTTGCTGCTGCGACAGCCCCCGTTTTTCCATGCATTTCTTCACGGCGCTCAGCGAATCGTCCGAGTCGTAGATCGTGAAATGGCTGACATAGCCGAGCAATCTTGCCTCTTTTCGAAGAATGCGCGCGAAAATCGAATGGAAGGTGCCCATCCAGAGTTCCGGGGCCTTTCCACCCACCAGCTTCACGATCCGCTCCTTCATTTCATTCGCCGCTTTGTTCGTGAACGTGAGCGCAAGGATCTGGTGTGGAGGAACGCCGCAGCTCATGAGGTAGGCGATACGGTACGTCAAGACGCGCGTCTTTCCGCTGCCGGCGCCCGCGACGATCATCAGCGGACCGTTGGCTGCCTTCACTGCTTCTTGCTGTACCGGATTGAGGTCTTGAAGAAAGGACATGAACGTTCAGGAGACGCAAAGGCTGAGGAACGAGCATCGTTCCCATCCGGATGAATGGTAAGGAATTATCTCGTTCGGCACAAGGCTTGACAATCCATCAGCGCGAGAGTGGAGAACAGAGACAACTGAAGGATTTCATCCTTGCGCTTGAACATCCAATTGGCGATAACGCGATCACTCATCCCCACCCCCTCTTGACTTCTCCGGCACAAAGAGACGATCGACCGTCGTCGTGTCTCCTGAGATCCTACCGTTTGCCACCACGTGTCAACGATCGGGCATTTTTCTTTCCCGATGATCTTGTGGTACCACATCCACGCTTCAGGAGGAACGTGCGCCTCCGGGTTCGCACGGAGGGGAACTAGAAGAATGCCCTCGCCTCGGCTCGGGCATTGTGAACGGGCGCTGCACCACCTTCGGAGCGCCCGTCGTAGTTGACGGTCAACTGCACGTATCGCCCGATTCTGTAATCGAGCGCAAGCTGCCAAAGGTAAGTTTTTCCGGCGACCTTTCCGCTCGTGAACTCGAACGGGAACTGCTGCGCGGGACCCGAGGGAATTCCGGAGATCCGCACCTCCTCACGGGTGAATTGCCCCCGGAGCTGGCCGAGACCGACAAACGCGTACGCGAGTCCGACAAACTGGTCGTTCATGTCTGCCCGTGCATCCTGGCTGCCGTATCGGTTGATAACGCGGGAAACGCCGATGCCGTAGGAGACCTCCCACGCCGGCTCGGGCCGGTATGAGAACCTCGTCCTCAGCTCATTCGACAGCAGGTCACGAAGCCGGGGAGAGGGGGATGAGGAATTGACCTGATCGAGTTTGTTGATGAATTCCGTTTCATTCCCGATCTCTTTGATGAGCTGAGTTCGGATCCTGGCTGATCGCTCCTTGAGGAAACTCTGTTCCGGAGCCTGGGCGAGCCGAAGGAGTCCGCGTCGCTGGTTGAACCGAAAGCGAATCGACAGGCTCGCGTCATTTTCGAAAAGATACACATCCTGAGTCAGAAGATCGGACCCGGCAATGGTCGTTTGCTCGTTCAGAAAACGAGAGAACTTCAGGAGATAAATCTTCCGGGTGTCAGGGTCGGTGCTCCGTTCTTCGATGCGAACCACTGTCTCGGTCGAAATGCTCCTTGCGATCCGTTCCAGGGTGGAGGAGGGCTGCTGGAGGAGCCGGGATGGCTGAAATCGCACTCGAAATCCTGTCTTGAGATCAGACACCGGGACGAGCTGGTCGCCCGGCAGATAGAAGGCAACATAGTCGCCGTCAAAACGGGTCTGCTCGAATTCGTTCGCGTCTGCGATCCCGTTGCCGTTGAGGTCGCCGAGGTAGCGATAGTTGCCGCTCCCCTTCTGCACCTGAAGGAAGACCCGCTCGAGTTGGGCCGACCGCTCACGTGCGAATTCATAGAAGAGGTCGGAATCGAGCGCGCGCTTCCAGGGATTGAACCGTGATTGTGATCGGACCAGGATGACGTCAGAATTGACGTTCCCTCTTGCTTTGAATTGATCGGTGAATTCGGTCGACCGTATGCTGAGCGACAGGACGCTCGACAGAGAGTTCCATTCCCGGAGCTGCCAGCCGTACAGTTGCGTCAGTGACTGGGACGCCCTGGCAAGGTGGCCGGTCGCCGAACTATCTTCTGATCGGAACAGTAACTCCACTGAGGCCGTCATCGGTCCAATCTCGCCGAGCCCGACGCGTGGAGCAAACTCCACAAACCTGAAGCTCCCTTCGACAAGGGAATCGGAACTTGAGCCATTTTGCACCCTCTTCTCCGCTTCAACACGAAGAGCCGGCTGCAGCTTCCAGAAAGCGTATTCCATCGTGCCCCGTTGGCGAATCCAGGAGGACCTGTCGCCGACCTGCAAGTCGGTGGCCTCAATTCGCTCTAGAAAGTAGGCCGACCGGGGTGAGGAAGAATCTGAGAGGGCCGCGCTCACCGTCGTTCTGCCGGAATGGAACGTCCCTGTCCGATTCATGGACCCGTAGCTAGCGCCCAGGCTGAGAGATTTGATCGGCGCGTACGAGACGGATGCCTCCCGGATCTCTTCGTTCGCGGTGTACGGATTTATGAGGTCCCACTTCCGGCTGAACTCGATGTCGTTGTCCCGATCAAGGGGTACAAATCGCCTGTCCACAAAACGATCCGACAAATTGAGATCGAGCTCTCCCAGGTTGGCTCCGGCAACAAGGATTGACCTCGGATTGTAGCGCAGGGAGAGCTTATATGCGCCCCCGTTGTTGTTCGCATCATCGAGCGCGGATAACCGATTTCTGTCGTACGTGCTGGCGGCATATTCTGCCGAGAGATCGAGGTGGCTGAATGGGGCAGCCTCGATTCTGCCGGTGAAGACCCTGTGAAGCTCAGGAATAGGGAGAAATCGGATCGGGAGGTAGTTGCCCTGCCCGAACCCGGCAAACTGATACTGGCCGGAGACAACGCGAGCATACCCTGCAGAGTCTGGCGGAACCTGATCGACGAAAGAAAAGGTAACAGAATAGACAGCCAGTGGATCAGCCGGCGCATAGACGAGGATCGAAACCGTTCTGCCGCTGATCGAGGTATCCCGGAGGACGTACTGCCCTTTTCCGGCACCCGTGATCGAGTCCCGACCGACGAACTGGATCCCTGGGACGGAGGCCTTGAATCGATCAGCGCCGCTCTGCCTGAGCAGTGCCCTTGTGCTGTCGTCCAGTGTGAAATCGATCGGCGAACTCGGGTCATCCGCTTCTTGAGCGATCATCGCATGGAACTTCACCCGATCGCTCCACGCCGTCGACCCGAGCGTTGCCCCTACCAGGTTGTGCGTGAATTGTCGATCCGAATACTGATAGTCCACCGTGATGCGGGAGGCGTTCGTGATGAGCCGTCGCGGGGCGAAGGTGATTTCCCCCGTCGAATAGTCGATCGTATAGTCGTTCGTCTCCCCACGTGTCATCTGATCGCCGTTGAGATAGACGCGCTCCGTCCCTGCGACGACGATGATTCTGGAGGTCCCATCTCGGCCTGTGAGCCGGTACGGACCCTGGTTGCCGTCGATCCCCTGCAATTGGTTGGTGGTGAACTTGCCGCGGGCCGTTCCTCCGAAGAGAGACAATGCGCCCGTGGTACCATCTCCGAGAATGTTTCTGAACCTCGCGGAGCCGTTCGCCCCTTCGACCTTCCGGGAGAGCCTGCCGAATTCTCCCCCCTCCTGCTGATTCACCTCCAGGTTGAAATCGCCCAGAGTGGCTCCGTACTTTGAGCTGCTGATTCCTACGTAGACTTTGTCAAGCTCCTGCAGGGTTTGCGTTGTCCCCTCGGGTTGGATCGGGGAGTTCTCATCGGTCAGAGCCGCGACGATATCAATGTCGGATGCGAGCTTTCCGGAGAACTGCATGCGGAAGCCAGAATTCAGGCTCAGATCGCGGTTCGAGCCAACGGTGAATCCCCGGAAGATGGAGCCGCTCTTTTGAAACCCTGAACCGAACAGGTCTTCAACCGAGAACGCAGAGGCGGAAGTAACAATTCGCCTCCCCCCTCCTCCCGCCGTGTCCTTCGAGAGCGTAACGGAATGCAGATAGTACTCCCGCTTGAAGGGAAGCGGGAGCGTGACAAAGCTCACCAGTGCAGTATGGGAAAGTGAATCAGCGAAGACTCTTCTCAGCACCTCGCTCTTGAGACGAAGGATCCCATCCCGGTACTGAATCTCGTAATCCACCATGCGGCGGAGGCTTGCCGTTGAGTCTACCAAGACCCGGTCGCTACCCTGCAAGATGAACTCATGACGAAGCTTGTAGAGTGTATCCGTTGGCGTGAGATGGAGGAGAACAGATTGGCGCGCCGGGATCGAAATATTCTGGCTGCCCTGCTGGGCCGGCAGGCATACGGGAAAGAGGAGAGAGAAAAGTATGAATTTCGGTGAGCGCAAGGATGTTTCAAAGGATACCAGGTGCCACGAAAATAGTCAATTCGTATCCTTAATTCATCAACATCCTCCGCTCGCATCAAAAGCAGTGCCGAAGGGGGGACGCTCCGCCAAAGGCGCCAGCCCGCCACGCTGTCTGGCGGGGATCAGCCTTCCGCCAAGAAGATGGCGGACAAGCCGGCTGAGAACCCTTCTTCGAGTGCCGAAGGAGAGACTCGAACTCTCACACGGGGTTAAGCCGTACTGGATTTTGAGTCCAGCGCGTCTACCAATTCCGCCACTTCGGCAGAGAAATTTCCAATTCTCAGTTGCCAACTGACAATGGAAAATTGTCTCGTGCACCCACCCCCGCTAGAAAACAGCGGGGCAGGCAGGACTCGAATCCCGTCCCGCCCAGAGTTAGCGAGACGAAGTTGAAGCTAACTCTGTAGGCGGGACGAGGATCCCGCCTCAAGGATTCTTCCGAAGAGGCGGGACCTGGTTCTTGTGCACCCAGGAGGACTCGAACCTCCAACCCACTGATTAAGAGATAACTGCACATCTGAAAATAGAAAATTCCCGCAGGAAATTCAAGCAAAAATGCACGGTCAAACGCGGTTCTAACTACAAAATGACTGCAATGGTTCTGAGATGGAATCCATGGGAACCTGTGAGAACATCGTATGTGCAGAATGAGTGCGATGCCGAGTCCCCGTTACCGATCACCACACTTTCTGGAACTTGTCGCCACGCAAGTGCAGTAGGAAAACCGCTTGCTTAGTCCTCCCAAGGGTTGCGGACTTGAAAATCGCAGTGGGTTGGAACAAAAGTGAAACGATTGGTTATCTTGTAAGATTTTGGTGGTGGTGTGTTGACTATGCAGAAGATGGGGATTTACGACCGCATTCCCCGCAACGTATTGCTACAGCACTGGATCTGGCTGGTGAGACTGCGGAGAAATTTGTATCGGCAATGATCGAAACCGGATGGATTGATGTACAACTTTATTTTCGAGTGCATGATTGGTGTTTTTATATCCGCAACTTTTTGATGACCAAGTATGACAGGAATCCCCGTAAGTGCAGGCGAGTGCGAAGGTTATACGGTGGAACGTGCAGGGGCGGTAGCAGGGGTACACCTAACCTAACCATACCTAACCATACCTAACCATACCCCTTCTTCGTGTCCCCGACCAATTGCCTATCTACTTCAGCAAGGAGGAGTTTCAGAAGTTTGTCTCCGTCATCAGAGAGCCTTGGTTCAAGAACCTCGTAGTCGTTGCCGTTTCAACCGGTTTGAGACGAGGTGAACTACTCAACTTGAAATGGGAAGACGTTGATTTTGGGAGGCGTCTGGTTCACATTCATAGTACGGAGAGCTTCAAGACAAAAGCGGGAAAAAGGAGGGCTGTTCCAATGAATGAGACAGTTTCCCTCATTCTATCGCAAAAAGCTCAGGCGAATCGGACTTAGTGTGTTTTTACGTTCAATGGGTGGCAAGTTCTTGAAGACCTAGTTACAAAGAAATTCAAGGATTACGTCCGAGAGGTGGGTGTCAATCCGAAGCTGCACTTTCACAGCCTGCGTCATAAATTCGCAACGTGGCTTATGCAAGGCAGTGTGAGCATATATGAGGTCCAGAAACTCCTCGGGCATAGCAATGTCTCCGTCACCCAGGTGTATAGTCATCTTGCAGTAACTGAGCTTCACGAGGCTGTAAATAAGATCTCTATACTGATGAATTGATGAGAAGCTTGGCATGTTTTGCTCTCACAAGCAGCTAACTGAGGCGAGATTTCACGACCGGATGAAGTCTCTGAGGCTTTGATCGACAGAGCGCTTAGGCAAACAAGAAGAATTTCAGGGAGGAGCTAAGAAAGGAATAGTCGATCCTGCTGAGGAGCCTCTCTTGCCGTGAAACTTGCTGTCTGGGTCACTAGTCTTTCGGTCTGGGCCAGCTGTGAATTTTCGAGGCGTTTGATCCGTTTTGTCCAACTTTCCCGTCAGATTTGACCGGAGTGTTGCCAGGCTGTTAGCAGAGGAATTGTCGGGCGACGCATACAAGAAGTTATGGCGGATGTCAAGCCCCAAGCGACTGTACGGACTTTCAAGCGCGGACATCAGTCAGCCGTTCGTTGCTGATTCAGCGCAGATTTCTCAGGGGTGCTTGATCGAACTGAGAAGGATGTCAAGTCTAGGCGTTCTCGCCTGGATTTAGAGCTCAGAAAATTCGCGGTGTTCACGCGCTAGTACAGCTTCTCGCCTCTGCGTGGAGAATAAGACGGGGTCAATCGAGAAAGGAAAAACGATTAGCTTGGCGTGGGATGCAGTGGAGAGACTTGTAGTACTGTTCTGGGACGCTGATCCATAAGGATCTGCCCGATGCCCTTCGGTCACGGCGATTGATCGGGGTGGTTCAGATAGATGAACTGCGAACGTACCGCAGCTCACCAAGCACTCTTGACCGCTCTTGAATGCAGGATTCGAGTTTGATCCTCCCGTACTCAGTTGAGGAACAACATTTTTCCAACCAGCATCTGACCGCCTTCGATCCGCAGCCTGTAGACGTAAACCCCGCTTGACAATTTCCCCCCCCTATCATCTGCTCCATCCCATTTCAGCAGATGGTTGCCGGGCTCAATCCTACCCTCGAATAGTGTCCTTACTTTTTCTCCAAGGACTGTATAAATCTCAAGACTTACTTCACGACCCTCCGGAAGGAATATTGGTATAGTGGTGCTCGAATTGAATGGATTTGGGTAATTGTGGCCGAGCCAAAACGAACTTGGTGTGGCCGCTTGCTTCAAGGCTGTCTCCGGACCAGCTGTGATCTTCACGATGAATGCGGCATTTGCACTCGGCGGAAGCTCGAAGACGCGGCCCGCCTCAAGCTTGACTCGTCCGACCTGCGGAATCCCCTCAGCAACAACAATCCAACCAGACGGAATCTTGAACATTTCCTTCACACAGATTCGGTGCGCTGATTCAGGATTCATTGTGACCTCCCACTCTGCCACCCGTTGTGCCTCCACGGGGCGAATATCGCTCCAGAGGCCGTTGGAAACATACGCAGGCTCACCAGTCGCTTCTGGCACTTTCGGGGGCATAGGATAGTCATACTCATCGTCACCGACGGAAGCTCTTTGATGCTCACCAATGCGGAGCACGGCATCGCCCACCTGTAGCCTGATGAACCACCCATCCCCATCTTCCCACTCACTGCGCACCTTCGCTGAGAGGCTGCCTCGAAGAAATGTCAAATCGGCAGGGGCTCCGGTCGTATTGTTGACTGCATAGCCACCGAAAGGCTTCATCCGCTCGACAGCAGGATTCATTGGTGCATCACCCCAACGATTCGATTCATGAAGGTATTTCCAGACGCGAATCCCCACCGAACCCGCGACGGTATTCACTGGGCTCCAGGTCGCATCAGCATCATAGAAAGGAGGGCCAACGATGGACCACCCAATAGGAACGGTAATCATGTATGAAGTTCCCGTTGTCAATGTTCCTGCGCCGAAAGACAGATTGTTCACAGGGGCGAGTGTCTTGAACCAGAATCCTCTTGTCAGTTGCAGGGCATCAGGTTTGTTCGTGATATCCTGGAAATTGCCGTCGACATATGCGTACATCCTGCACTCGTCCGACCCAGCAATCTGGTTTGCTAACGTCGAGCCTTGCATTTGATCCAATCTGTAAGGGGCACTCATCAACATCCATTGAGAGGTGGGTATGCCCTGCGAGAATCTCCCGATCGTGGTACTCAGGCCTCCTGCCCGGGTATCTCCAACTCCCGATACCAGAACGTGCAATGTATCACCCACAATGTTGCACACTAAAGTGATAGTTGCAGATTGGGCTCCGACTCCCGTTGGAGCAAATGTCACTGTCAGCATCTGACTGTTTCCTGGCTTCAGCGTGAAACCTGTAGATGGACTAACTGTGAAGTCCGTATGATCGGTCCTGATGCTTGACACGTTGAGGTCTGCAGTTCCCCTATTGCGGACAGTGAAGGTGTCAGATTTCGAGCTGTTTACCGAAACATTTCCGAACGAAATTGAGGTGCGAGAAATAGCCGCAGCCGGTGCTGCCGTGCCGGTTCCTGAGGCTGCTACATTTGATGGGCTTCCAGAAGCATTGTGGTAGATTGATATAGTTGCTGATTGCACGCCAGCAGCCGTCGGAGTGAACGTCACCGTGAGTATCAGGCTATCCCCTGGCTGCAACGTGAAACCCGTTGACGGGCTGACTATGAAGGCAGCATTGTCGCTCCCAATGCTTGACACATTGAGATCTGCAGTGCCCGCATTGCGGAGAGTCAAAGTCTCAGATTTCCAGCCGTTTACTGCGACATCCCCAAATGAAATCGAAGTGCGAGAAATATCCGCAACTGGTGCAGTCGTGCCGTTTCCCGCAGCAGTGACGACCGATTTCTTTTCGCTCGCATCATGAAAAATAGTGATTGTCGCGCTTTGCGATCCTCCCACGGTTGGCCGAAACGTCACCGTCAGGACCTGATTGTCTCCCGGCTTCAACGTGAATCCCGTTGACGGGCTGACTGTGAAGGCAGCATTATCGGTCCAAACGCTATACACATTGAGACCTGCAGTCCCCGCATTATGTAGAGTCAAAGTGTCAGATTTCCAGCCGTTCACTGCGACATCCCCAAACGAAATCGAAGCGCGAGAGAGAATAATTGCAGGCCTCGTCGTGTCAACACTAACCGAGAAGGTGTGCTTCGCTCGTGACCCGTCAAAGGAATCCGTGCAGATCACGTCAACAGAAGTTCTCCCGACCGCCTTCGGGCTGACGCTGAGAACTGTCCCTGCAACTGAAGCACTCACAATGGCTGTATTCTGCGACATGGCGGCAAACGTGAGCGCCCCTTTCCCTCCTGTGAAGAGGGGCGGATTGGCCAGATCCCGAGTGAAGGGATTACTCCCAACGCTAAGATTCTGGTCGGGGATAGGATTCGCGACAACTAGTGTAGTTTTCAAACCGTACGTGTAGATTGCACCGCCAGGAATCAGACCGCCTGTGGAGTTCACGTTGACGACTGTCGGCACGCTGTTGATGACATAGTTGTCATACTGCGCACCCTGCAGCGCCCACGTGTTGCCGACATCAGCCTGCGTTCCAGATCGACGAATCAGTCTGATATTCGCGACATCGTCGAAGTCTGAGAATCCTTCCGCCGTCAGCTCGAGGTCGAACTGCGTTGAGCCCAGGCTTCCCGTTGTCTTGATATTCCACGCGAAGTCGGGATAACGTGCGATATCGACGCCCGCAGAGACGCCATCCTTGATCGGCAGGCCAACGACACCCGTCGGTCTCGTCGGATCGAACTTGATCGTCGCGGAGATCCCCAGGCTCACATCCTTGCCTGCTGAATTGACGAGCGTCAATACAGCCGGACGATAGTAATTTGTGTCTCCAACCGGATATTCATTGCGAGCAAAGGCAATGATCGAGCCGGCCTTCAACATCTGGCGAACGTTACCCACCACGTGGCTCTTACCGCCTTGAATGACATTCCTGACGAACCCCTGATCATATTTGCCGACAGGATTCATGAGAATCAACACGTTATCCCCCGTCACGACCAAGCCGTTCACGAGGCCCAACATCTTCGTAATAATGTTGCCACGCGTGAGGGTGAGTTTTGGTGTACGCGTCGTCGCACCAAAATTGATTGTCAGCGTTTCAAGAGTGTCAGTCGGTACCGGCACCTCAGGACCTGTGCTGATGTCTTCGGTCCCGCCATATTCGAGGTGCACTGGACCTTCGAAACCAAGCTGTTCTCCGAGAATGGCAGAGTTGGAGGTTCGCAACACTTTCCCACCCCATCGAATCCTGAGCAGGTTGGAGCCTTCGACTTGACCCGACAGTAACGAAAGGGTGTCCACCGTAACCGGACTTATGAACCTGACAAGATTCTGTGGAGTACCCTTGACGTTGATCGCAAAACTACGAACCCCAGGCGTACGGTCGTTGCTCACCCCAAAAGTCATGTCTTTGCCCGTGATCGATACCGTCTCATCGTATCGGTAATCCGTCCCTGCGACCATGATGGTATCGCCAGATTGCGCAGAGCTCCAAGCTGCGCCTATGCTTCTCTTGGGAGAATCTGGCGATAGACCATCGTTGCTGTCAGATCCTCCAGCGTTATCGACATAGTGAATTGATCCCCCCTTGGGGAGCAAGGATACAGGCATCGCGCTGCGATAGACTCCAGCACTATCAGTCCCTGCAAAAAGGTAACCGCTCTTGTCGATTGCAAGAGAGTAGATGACCATGTCGGCTAATCCGCCATTGAGCTCCTTCCAGCTTCCACCACTATCTGTCGAACGAAACACGCCGCCACCCTTGGTGCCCGCAAAGATACATTCGCGAGAGTCGATCACAAGCGACCAGACGCTGAGTATCTTCAGCCCATTGTTCTTCCTTGTCCAGTTTCCCCCATGGTCTGTCGAACCAAACACTCCCGCAGGCGTTCCAGCGAAAACCCGACCGCCGACGTCAACCGCGAGAGACTGGACAGTGTAACTCCCCAAGCCACTATTTGCTAGTGTCCAGCTTCCCCCGTTGTCCGTCGAACGAAAAATCCCACCGCTGGCAGTGCCGGCGAACACGTAGCCCCCTTGGTCAATCGCAAGACACGTGACGTCTGAGCTTGTTAGGCCTGTACCGATCGCCGTCCAACTTCCACCATTGTCTGTCGAGCGAAAAACGCCACTTGTGGTGCCGACAAAGATGTGGCCGTCGCTGGTCGCTAGAGACTTGACTATAGGATTTGTCGGGCTCAGATTGACCCCTACCCAACTCCCTCCGTTGTCCGACGAACGAAACACACCGGCACCCCAGGTGCCCGCGAAAGCATAACCTGTCGAACTGATAGCAAGGGCCATCACGGTGGTGCTCGTCAGTCCGTTGTTAGTTGGTGTCCAGCTCCTTCCCCCGTCAAGTGAACGGTATATCCCCCCCTCATAAGTCCCAGCGAAGAGATATCCACTGCTGTTGGCCGCCAGAGAAGAGACGGTCCCCCCATTAGGCGCATTGCATGCCTGCCAGAAATCCTGTCCAAAGGCTTCGACAGAAGAAAGGGCCAACAGCACGGAGGCAAAGGCAATCAAAGCTGCCACCGTAAGCTGGCGACTATCATGTGGACAATCAGAATGAGTGAACATGTGCCGCTAGATGCGCTCGACGTTACTGATCATAAATGACCGGCGACTCCGACCTTCAATCGGTGGATTCTCGTTCACGCAGGAAAGGAATGAGCCAACACCAGGCGCTCTTACTTCTTCGCTTGTGGATGTCATTTGTCAGATGGAAACGCCGGGGGTTGGCCAAACCGGTCTCCTGGCGTTGGCGGCGGTGGCGGCCGTACTATTTTCTTATAGACAAGATAACCACCGAAGATTGCCGCAGCACCTCCCACCAAGTAGTAGACAAGATTTGACCCAGTCGATACGACAAGCTTCAAAGGTATTCTCCGAGTCTCTCCAGGCAAAAGATCCGTCGTCATCTCCGCTGCGTCATATCCTTTCAGGGATGCTTCGATGATATGTCTGCCAGGGCGAACATTGACGCTTACTTTGCCTCCGGGGCTCTCAATCGACCGGCCGTCTAGCTTCAAACTCGCGGCCGGAGGATCCACCTCGATCTCCAGTTCGGCTTGCCGGACCGCGAGTGGCGATGCGGGGAATTCGATCCTCACAGTGACGAGTTGGCCACCTGAAACCTCGACTGTCCGTTGTTCATCTTGGTATCCTGTCCTTTTCACAGCAACGTAGTGTGTGCCTTTGACCACACTCGAAAGCCGCTTTGGGCTTCTACCGACGAGTTGTCCATCCAAGTAGACATCCGCGTCGGGAGGATTTGTTATGACTTGGATGCTCCCCGTCGGCAGTATCGGTGCCAGCTCAGCATTAATCTGCTCCCGAGCTCCCTCCCGAAGCATCACTTTTGTCTCATAATCTCGATACCCACTCTTGCTCACCCGAACTCTTACTTCGCCGGGCTGCAGTTCCGTCGCCATCGGAGTCCGACCATATTGTATCTCCTCAACAAACACATCAGCCTGCGATACGTTCGCTCTGACATCGAGAATTGCAGGCTTCGTCAGCGTAATCGTAATAGATTCGTCCTTCCCTGGTTTCACTTGAATCGTGGTCGGATAATCGAAATACCCTGCGAGTTTCACCATGAGTCTGTGCGGACCAGGAGCAACCGATAAAATCTGTAGTGGTGTCTTTCCTTTCAGCACATCATCGAAATAAACCTCCGCACCACCTGGAATTGATCGTATCTGCACTGTCGACTGAGCATCTTGTCTCATCGACAGGCTGCGCTCACAGTGGACACCACTTTCCACCCCTCTCGGGTCCCGCAAAGACGTGCCCCCCACGGCACGAGAGGACAAGACCCATAGCGCGATGATCACCGTGGAGCAGAGAACGTCGCGTAACCTTAGATTCATACTGGTGCTTCCCCTCTAAAGGACACTTCAACGCCGACTGGAATAGGGTGTGTAATGCTGCACCCAACCTGTTTATCGCACGCCTGAGATTCCATCTGCCAAGGAAGGATTTCCCGCGTCTGATCTGTTGCGTCCCCCCAGGCGATCGTAGATCAGCTTGCCTGGACTAAGTCTCAGCATAGAATTCGCGGTAACATAGATGCTCCCGTAGGCCAAGACGAAGAGCACGAGGACAAATATGAGCGGATACACATTCATCATACCGAAATACAACTGATTCGGCTCAATTGGCATCCAAAGTGATGCCAGCGAGCGAACAGCCCCCGAGTACCCTAGTGCAGCAGCAAGGAGCAAAGCGAGAGCTGTCGATACCGACAACGAACGAAGCATACGCTGCAGATAAATGCCTTTGAGGGTCGTGGGCGCTGCACCAAAGGCCTTCAACATGCCGAGATATCTCCGATTCTTGTAAAGATGTACATACAAAATGTAGATCATGAAGATGCAGACTGAGAGCACGCTGATCACGATAATGAACGCCGAGAGAGTCGCCGTCAGCTTCGTCACCATTCGATAATTATTGAGAGCCTCCACTTTAGCCATGTCGATCTCGAGACCAAACAGGCGGAAAATATCCTCCCTGAGGAGCGAGACGTGCTCCAGGTCCGAAACGTGGATAGAGAGCCGATTGAATCGCGAATACTCCGGAAGCAGTTCCATCGGCGTGTTCGGATACTCAAAGAGTGAAGTCGTTCTAAACGCGAATTTATGAGTCCTTTGGAAGAGCAAAACGATACCTTCGACTTGCGACAAGGTCAGATCAGGTATGAAATTGGCTTTGGCCAGATAGCCACCCCGCAGTGAGCGCTGATTTCCCGGGACCTCCTCAGTCCAATACTGGGGGAGCCTGTTCTTCAGACTGTCAATTCCCTCGACGAACGCAGCGAAGGCCTCGATGACTTGCCCGGCATTTGATTCCGGGCCTTCGCAGTACAGGGCAATCATTCGGGCATGAACTGGGTTGAACGGGCTGGCCGGATCGTAGTCCCTCTTGTTCTCGAAGTACTCTGTCGTCAAAAACTGGCTCTGGCCTGGCAGACTCCGCACGATTCCGCGGATTGGCACCGGCACTGACAAAGTCCTCTTCTCCTCGCCCACTGACATCGCCATCAAGACAAATCCACTAGATCTGTCTACCCCTGCATAATCCAGAAATTCCTCGGTAACGACAAGGCCGATGTCCGTCGAGTCGACAAACATCTTTCCTTCAACGAGAATATCAGGATGATTCAATTCCGCAAGGATGGGATCGTGAATCCCTATCGTCCTTCCATAGGAATCCCTCGGCCCACCAACTCTTGGGTTGAACACGTTCAGCGGGTATTTCTTGAACGGCGCCACCTGACGAATAGAGTATCTTGCCATCCGGTTCACATCCTCAAGGTAGTTCTTGACAGACTGCAAGGAATCCCGCTTGTCATACGGTACATCTACGGTGATCCAATTAACAAAAGGGTCCTGCATCTTTTTCTTGAGAACGTCAAGCGCGCCTGCTGAAAATCCTATCGACAAGAATGCAAAGCCGAGAATCGCCACAAGAATCAAGTTCATTTTCTTTTTCAAGGAGAGCTCTTCTGTACTCCTGGGCCCATAGAACGTCTTGAATTCTGCGTCAGGTGTCTCAGCTGACGGGAGGATTTGGGTAACAAGATCGACAGGAGCAACAGGGCGCTGACCACCAAACAGGGTCTCATAGCGCATGGCTGTCCTGAGATCATCTTCTGTCAGAACGCCTGCGAACCGCGAGTCTCCCCGAGGACTGCTCGCTGCAAAAACATTCTCCTCGTGAATCAGATGATTCTTCTCTTGAATGATGATGATTTCATCCCCATACTCCAAAGCCAGATTTTGATTATGGCTCACCACAATGGCAGTATTGCTCCCGTCAGATCCGTCGACAAAATCACGGATGTCTCGCATGACGAGCCTGGCATCATCCTCTCCTAGATTGCCCGTCGGCTCATCGGCAAAAAGCACGTTGCCCTGCGCAAGGAGGGCCCTCGCAAACGCCACTCGCTGACGTTCTCCCCCGGAGAGCTCACTGATTCGGTCGAGCCCTTTTTCTTCGATACCTAGTCTAGCAAGTTGTGACCTAGCGCTGACGATGGCGTCGCGTCGTTTTGTATTTTTGATGATCTGAGTAAGCGCCACGTTTTCGAGAGTAGAAAACTGTGGGAAGAGGTGTGTATCTTGAAACATGAACGTGAAGTGGTCTTTTCGAAATGCTGCCAGCCGCTCTTCATCTCCCCAGAGCAGATGATAATCGATCCCTGCCGAACTCCGGAGTGGATAAAAGACAATCTGACCCTTGAGATCAACGTCACTGTTCATAAGGCCGAGGGTTTCCAAAAAGGTTGTTTTGCCGGAGCCGGAATGGCCAAGCAGGAAAATCATCTTCCCCCGTGGGATATCAAGGGAGGGGACATCAAGAACAACATTATCCCCGTAGGCAACTACCAGATTGCGGATTGAGAACACTAGTTCAGCAGCGGGCATTGCGACGTGTCATTCTATGGTAGAAGGTCTTCGCTGATCCAGTAATACGCTACACCGTTGGAACGAAACACGTAAGGACAGCTACGTTCTTCGGTATCAGCGATTCTCTGCAATTCGAGCATCTTCTCTTGCATCGAATCCAGGTAACGCGCGAGCTCCTCATCCTCAACAATAGATGTATTGTAAATATCGGCAAGTCGGGTGCGTAGAGCGAAGCCGTCTTGCGGCGACAAGCCAAAGATCCTTTCATTCAACGATGATAACGATTGACCGAGGAGCTCCCCGTCAGCTGCCGAAGTAGTAGCGCCTTTCACCAGTTGAAGCCACCCTTCAACTAGAGACTGACGGCTCTTCCTCGAGCTAATCAGCTCTTGCATCTTGTTAACGCAGCTGTACAGCTCATCCCTTGAGAGAAGGATCACTTTCTTGAACAGCGGGTACCTCTGATTCTTCACTTTGTATGCAAGATAAGCTTCGACCGCGATATCGCGCGTGCCGGGAGTCGACCCCTGTGCCATTGCCATAAACACCCCAGGCGATGATGTGCTAGCCTTAAGGACCGGGAACCGGCGCCATTCACCTGCAGGCCTTTGCGTAAGCGAGTCAGCATCCCACCAAATCTCGTCGCCTGATGGCATCTCGCCGTTTCTATATTGCAGCGCAGCCTCTTCGCTGACAAAAACCTTTGCCTTTCTTCCCTGTGCCCGCTCTGTACAGGCTGCAGGCTCCCAATTCGGCTCCACGGCAATCCTGGTGTACCACTGAACGAGTCTTGCCCAAGGAATCCATCCAACCACAAGCGTGTCGAGCCTGACTGACAGACTTCTGCCGCCAATGTATTGAACCGTCGAGAGAAGCGCCCAATCTCCCTCCGATTTCAGAAGAAAGAAAAAGTTGAGCAACTGAGACTTGAACGAGGCGTGCAGAGCCTGTGTTTCAGGAGATCGCCAAAATTCCACCTGCTTTCCCGCGGACCTGCCGTTCTGCTGGAAGTGTGTGAGCGTGTTCTGGATCATAACCTTGTTCGGCGTATTCGTCTCGGTCGATGCCAAACAATGCTCCCACAAGAGAAGTTTGCTCTTATGAATCCATCCGAAATCTTCAGAACTATCAGAAAGGGTCAGTCCAGAGGGGGAGGGGTCCTTCGCGATGCGAACATACTCGCCGCGTTCTTCCACTACGTAGAATTGATCGAGGAAGTCTAAAGTCCTTCGCGTACTGATTCCTTGTGGAACAGAGTATGTTTTGTTTCCGTCTCGGTCAGAGTACACGATCCATTGTTTCAGCGGAACTCTCTCGGTGTCGGGAGCGAAGTCTTTGTCCGACGTCGGATTCTGATATTTCAGCGGCTTCTCGATGATTTGCAGGCCTGAGACCTTACCGCCCGTCAACTGGGCAACGGATTGAGTCGTAGTGACGACACCGAACAAGAGCAGGACCGCGAGGAGGAACAGGCAACGCACAGTGCCACCCTCTTTTCGGCCATCCAATCGAATCCCAAAACCGACTCTTCTCAAGGGATCAGGTCCTCCTCGATCCAGAAATATGTCTGATCATTTGACCGGAAGGCGTATCTAAATTCCGTCTCGGGCATATCAGCGATCTTACGTAGCTCTGTCGACATGCTCGTGATTCGGTTGACATATTTTCGCAACTCTGAGTCAGGGAATACTGCCGGATCTGTGATATCCGCAATGCGCACGTTCCGGAGGAATTCGTTGGTGCCGGGAAGACCGAACACTTTCTCTTGAGCTTGAGACAGGTTCATTCGAAGCTCCTCCTCATCCAGCTTGCCAATATACGCCTTCAGAATGGCAATCCACGTTTCCTTCAAGTCCTTACGCTCTTCGGTGGAACGCGCCAGCTCTGTCATAGTATTAGCCAATGTCACGAGCTCCAAACGCGTAAGAAACAGGTCCCGTTTGAAGAGATTATACTGTTGATTGGCTGTCTTCATCGTCACGTACCCATTGACGTAGAGCTGGTACTTGTCCTTGCCGAGGACCTTGAGGTCCTCTTGTGTCAGACCGGCGCGGACCAGGTAGTTCATAATGCCCGGTGCGAACGCCGTGCTGTACATCTTGCCTTCAATCTGGACCAATTCCTGTCTTTCCACTATGGCTTTGCCCATTGCTTTGCCGTCGATCATGTCATTCAAAGAGCGCGCACTCGCATCTATGTAAGTGTCTAGCTTGGCGACTTCTTCCGTGACACGAGCTGTCAAGACCTGTGGCTGTATCTCCTCGCCTCTGTTTAGTGCGTAAACAGCTGAAACGAATGAGCCGTTTACGAGAATGTGATTCGTTCCCTCCGTAACAATCGATGGGTGCGGCTTAGAGTCGGACGCAAGACGCTGCACCTGCCGATACTTCGCTTCAGCCGCTCCTTCGATGATTGATAGCATCTGGGTCACGAACTCATCATAGGAGGGGTCTGACTCATGGTGGACCTGGAAGACGACGAAGTGGCAATCAAGATAGACTATGGTTTGGACGATCTTGTCCGGATCGATCTGAGTCTCATCATTCCTGTGGTGGTTTCCTGCATCCCCAACAAGGAAAACGATGTTCGTTTCTTTCTGGTTCACCCCTGTCCTGCGCAGAGCCTCGTTCAGACCAAAATAGACGGCCTCGGGTATGTCTCTATCGTAGAGGTCACCTACCTTCGCATCTTGCAGGAACTTCTGAACCTTTCCATACTCGGACTGGACCGGCATAACTTCAGATTTTCTCGGCCCTTCCGCGAAATCTCGATAGATAACGGCGCCGAATCTGAACTTGTTTTTCGATTGAGCCTGTTGCGTCAAAATTGGCATCGTTTGAGCAATTGCTCGCGCCATTGCTCCAAAGTAGGGCTCCATACTTGTCGTGCCATCTATGACAAAGACAACATTGACCCATCGTTTGAATGTGTTTACATCGCCCAGCTGTTTCTGAACTTGAGCAACCTTGAATTGATCGTATTCGGTGGTCATATCGTCAGGGTAGATGGATCCCATCGCCCCCACCTCAAAGATCGCCGGGGACACGCGTGAGGCGCCAAAGACCGGGAACCGACGAACCTCTCCCTGAGGTCTTTTATCGTACGTGTCCTGCTCCCAGAGAATCCGCTCAATCGGAACTGACCTGCCGTTTCTGTAATCGTTCGCTGTCGCCGCATCTCCCAAAATCCTTGCCTTTTGTCCTCTCCTTCGTTCCTGTGCCGCTTCAGCGTCCCAGTTCGGCTCAATCGCAACGCGATGATCCCACAATGAAACGCGCTCGATCGGAGCCCATCCTACGATCGCGTCTCCAGGATTCCTCAGGGGAACAAGCTGGTCCCTCGAAAGCAAGATGCTCTGGCCAATTGTCTTCAGCACAAAAAAGAATTGAAAGAGTTGCGACTCCTTGCCCGATTTGTAGGTTGTGTCAGATGGATGGCTTGTGAACTCGACGATATCCGGCTTGCCCTTTCTCTTCTTCAGTTGATTAACGGTGTTCAAGATCATCGCCTTCTTCGGTATCTTCCCATGCTCTGTCATCAAGCAAGTCTGCCACAGCAACAAGTTCCTCTTATCGATCCATCCATAGTCCTCTGCTCCTTTACTCAGACTCAACAGGGTTGGCGATGGGTCCTTTGCTATCCGGACCCACTCACCGTCCTCCTCCGTCACATAACACTGCTCCAGGAAACGCAATTTCTTGAAGGGCTGCCCTCCACCATTCGCCTCAGTGTATGTTTGATTGTCTTCACGATCCGACCAAACGATCCAAGCCTGTAGCGCCATCCTCTCCTCAGAAGGCGCAAGATCGTTCTCATTGACCGGGTTCTGATACTTCTTCGGCTTTGCCAAAATCGTGCTGGGCTTCTCCTGCGAGAGGAGCAGCGTTTGAGTCAACACCACAATGATGCACAGGAAACGGCAAGGCATTTGCATAGACATGTTCCTTCAGTATACTGTGGGTCTCCCTACCTCGTTACATCCGCGAGGTTTACAACTGTGAAGGGCCCGAGCGTCTTGTCGGACCGGCGGGCTGTGTAAATGTAGAAGACCACCTGGTCTTCGGTGAGCCCCAATTCCTTCATTACTTTTGACAGCGTTTGAGTGTCAGCCCGAATCCAGTTGTAGCTCGATTGCGAAAGGAAGAGGTGATACTTCGGCTGGACTCGTTCTATTGACGCGTAGCTGGTCCTAAACTCATCGACCAGGCGTCGAAGTTCATTGTAGAAATCTTGAACGAGCGGCTCCAATCGGGAAATGTCGTTCACGACTTCTCTTGCTCTGCTCAAGTAGCCGTAACTCCTGTCCACGCCATTGCTGATCCACAAGAAGCAATCCTTAACATCGGCCCGCCCTTCTGAGGCAGAGAGATGGCCGTTGATCTGGTCAAGAAGGGTACTGCGGTCGATGTTTTCCTGGGTTAGATCCGCGTAAAGGACATCAAACGCAGGAAGCTTGTAGGCATTGAGCTTAATCTCGCTCGTGCCATCCCATTGTACTGTTGTATCGAACGCGGCTTCCTGCCATTGTGGGTCTTCGCTCACGTTGATTCCATTTGTCTTTTCCATCGAAATCGATATTGTGTCGCCTGGCATAGGCTGTTTGGGCCAGTCAATGGTCTCGCGTTTCGTTTGGTTCACGACCAATTGAAGATCCTTCCATCCGGGTGCGAAGCCCTCCGCGCTGACGGAAACTTTCACTCGAAGACCTTTCAAATCGTCATCCGCGCCGACGCGGAAAGAAAACCTTGCCTTGTGGTTCAGCTCACGTTGTATTGTTACAGTGTTGCGCCCCTTCTGCTGAAGAGGAGACGCGTGCAAGTTCCATCCTTCAGCATCAGTCTCTTTGAGGTCGATGGTAATCGGCGGGGTAAGCTGCAACAATCTGGGGATCTCGATCCGATTTCGGAAAAGTGGAACCAATGCCTGGCGGTTGTTTCTCGAAGTACATAGCACGCTGTCCGGAAGTCTCCCCTCGATGAAGTTCCCTTGAGGTCGAAGGTCGATCAAGTACTGATCCATCGTGAGGGTCGTCTTCAGTTTGATATCTCTGATGTTCGCGGCCAGTATGCCATCCCACGGGGGGCATTCGTAGTACCGGTGCGTCAGTCCGACTTGATATCGTACTTCCGGGACTAGACTGGCTATGAATTCCGTACTCTCCTGTTTCACCACGCCGGACAGCTCGACATCCATGTGCTTGATCACAATCTTGGGCAAATCCCTGCGCGTGAATCGCTTTCGCTCCGCATCAAGAGGAATGATGTTGACCCGAACCTCCTTCGCCTCTAGCGTTATAGTTAGCGGCTCCCTGACTCTTCCGCTCAGTCTAACGGCCCTGCATGAAGCTGCATCGTTGGATTTCAATGCTAGAACGAGACGGTCCCGTTGCTGCCACAGATATACAGGGATTTGAACGCTGCCATCTTCATATTGCAGATCGATCGCGATGTCTCTCACTGACCCTCGTTTTCGAAGGACGAGCATCCGGCCGGCATATTCTTTCAGTTCTTCGAAGATTTTGGGGTACCTCCTCGCCAGTGTCCCAACCATCGACCCATTAGCGAACTTCACCGCGAGCGTCTTGGTCTTAAGCCTTACTGGGAAGAAGATAATCTTCTTTCCCTCCTCGTAATCGAGTGTCGATGGTTGCTGGGCCGGGTTTTCTTCAAGGAACTTGGACCCAATCAAGCGTGGTCTGATCGCAGCTCCCGACCGTGCCTTAATCAGCGCGGTCATCTTATCATCTACCACAGAATAACCGCCACTGAGACGCTGACCGCTCACGCTGTCTTCCAAGATGAGGCTTTCTTCCAAGTCGTCCGAGAGTGGTGGCTCGAGTGATTCAATCCTCGATCCCGGTATCCGAAAACGCACCGACACGTAGTATTCCCGACCTGCCGAGGTCTTTGGCGCGGCAGCAGATGAATCCTGGTGTTGAGATAGCGGCGTGAGGCAAGAGGCGAGCAAAAAGCTGATTAAGGGGAAAAACGAGCTGGACAGATTCATTCTACACCCCGTGAATGAGGGTTGTCGAACACAGAACCTTGCGATTTTTTCGCCGCGGTTTCCGCGGTTGTCTTTCATTCCTTGAAAAGAGCCTGCAGTCGCGAGAGTATCTCGTCTGGTTGCTTGAGAGGCAAGAGAGAGAAATAGTACCGAAGATATTCAAGCTTTCGAATCGCCACAACTATGGCTGCGTGATGATAACCGGCATCATCCGTCCATCTGCCAACGAGACGAGGGCTTAGGCCAGGAGGAAACGCGAGCGCGGTAGCCTCCAGAAGGTCTTGCTCGATAAGAAGGGCGTCCTTCTTCGCTCTCGAACTTGTCACGGATTCTCTCACAATGACAATCTTCTCTCTCACACCGGTCCGAATCGACTTCGCCAGATCTCCCAAGGCCCAGAGCCGCGCATCAAGCATTGCCAGCGAGTCGCTCTCCGCAGTCCCCACTCCGACCCCCACAAAAAATGATCGGTTTTCCATCCGCAGACTGTCCAGGTCTATCGCCCTAATCGGAGTGGGCCGGTGCGAATGAGGAAGAGACGTCACACAGCCGTTCATCAACAGTACCTTCCCTACAGATATCAGTAGACAGAACGGAAGAAGGAAGGAACCAGAAACCGGGCTCACTGTTCATTACTCTGAAACGGTTTCAGCCATAGGACATAAACTCCTTCCCCACTGGATATGTCCTCCTCTGCTTCCGTTTGGAAGTCGAATGACTTGAACAAGGTCTGTCCCTTGTCGTTCGTGAACTCCTTTGACGAGAGATACGAAAAATCCATCTCCCATTTCAAGAGCGTGAAGGGGTGATTGTCATTCACCTCCGCATAACGTTGCGCTCCCTTGTTTAGCTCCTGCAATTCTTCCAGTGTCGGTAGACGAAATCCCGGCGGCATTCCTTCCAAGGCGTAGTTTGCACTCGATAGCCCTTTCTTCCGTAGCCAGATTCTTCCGCCGCCGCGATCAATCAGCGTATCTCCTGTCACGAAAAGGCTTGTGAAATCGGGGGTGGAGCGGATTTCATAAGCGACATTCACGTACCCATACGCCTCACCAGAACGGTCATCGGATGTTAAGTACACGATCCGAAATCGAGTAACTTCTGGCGTGTAGCTGATTTCCCTCTGCTCGATCTTGCGTAGGATGCTAGCGGATCCCGTGCTGGATTCAATCAAGACTGTAGTCTTTGTCGCGGCTTGTTTGAGATCACTGATAACTGAATACGTGCTCTTGGCTAGGTTAGCGAAAATGTCTGAGAGAGATTTGGATCCTGCCAATTGAATCTTCGCGACGACGGACTTGTTAACGAAACTGATCTTTCGTCGATAGAACTCTTCGTACGCTTTCTTCGAGTCGAAGAGGGCATCATTAAGGCGGCTGACGATCAGGTCGAGATTCTGCCCCGCCGCAGCTTTTTCGTCAAGTTCCTTCCGGTGACGAGCGGCCTCGAGATCAACTCGACTGAGTTCGCTGTCGATTTCATCGAGCAAATTCTCATACTCGAGCTTCTCTGCCCGGAATTGCTCGGTCAGTTGGTAAACTTGATCCTTGACCCTCGCGCTTGAGGTCCGAATGATGTCAAGCTGAGAACGCGCAAACTTATCGATCGCTTCGTTCTGCATATACATCGCCGAAAGGGAGTCAATCGATTCTTCGTCGACGCGAAAGACCTCAACCCTATCTGCAAGTTCCCCGTATCGTCCTCCCGACTGGAAAGCGGCAACTTGCACAGGACCGATGACATCATAGGGGTAGACTTCGATCCGCGACAGAATATATCGGGTAAATCTTGGCGTTCTACGAATCCAGGTGTATGTATCAACAATGTTGGCGCGGCCTGCATCAGTTCGCGAGACCTTCCTGTCTACTACATTTCCCTGAATGACTTGAAGAACCTCGCTGACCAGGATACTGGATTTCTCAACAATGGCCTGTTTTGTCAGCACGTTCGAGATGACAGCCCCAAGGCTGTCGGGATTCTCATCAGAGCCTATATCAATCCGACCGAGATAGCAAACACTCTCAGGCAAGTTGGCAAACCTTGACTGGTAGTCCTGCACTAGGCTTGCCTGCAACCCTCGTAACATCTCCTTACGCTGCTTCAGGATATCACTCGCGCTCTTCAATCGCTCCAGCTCTTTCTTGAGCCCCTCAATCTGTCCACGCACGCCATCTTGTTCCTGTATCTTCTTTGCGTACTCACGGTAGGCATCCCGATAAGCTTTTTCCTTTTCGAAGAAAAGCCGCAATCCCTCCCAATTGCGGGTCACTTTGAAGTCTTGCCACTTTTTGTTTAAATCTTCGGTTGCCTCCCTCGAAATAAACGATCCGGACTTCAACAAGTTGGCAAACAACCCTCTAGCTTCTTCAGCGATCCTCTCCTGCTTTGCCTCTTTGGACAAATTCTCGATCGAGATCCAGCCTGTTAGGAATCGCGCCTCCTCATTCCCTGTGGAATCAGGATTGACAATGGTCGTATCAACCGACAAAGCAGTCCTGGGCCGCGTCTTTGTCGTATCTTTGGCAGGCCTGACCTGGTGGGACATAGCCTGCGGAAGGCCACACGCCCGAGCGGCTCCGCCATCCAGTATCGTGTTCGCTGTCAAGGTCCTAGCAGATGTCTCGGCGAGAAAAGCAAGAATGAGAAACATCATAAGAATGGTAATTCGGAAGAAAAGGAGACCCTCCAGCTGTAATACACCCTCTCGTAGGAAGAATCCATCGCCTTATCCGTGAACAACCACAATCGTGTCATTGCGGCTTCTGAGTCATTCTTCAATTTCAAATGAAACGATCTTTCGACTACCAGAAAATTCCAAACCATCAAAATTCGCGACGCTTCCATCGGGGGCAACGTCGAAAGGCCTAAAGCCCAATATCGCCTTGGTGTCAGAGCCCGAACCGGAGGCTAACAGAACAATAACATACTCCCCGATCCCGGTAAATTTCACCTCTGCTGGCAAGCGCAGATCTCTGACGACCGCTTTTTGCAATACGTACTCTGCAGAAGTCATCTCAAAGTCCCTACCATTCGCCAGCCTGCCTCCGATACTCAGGACGTCGTTCCCAAACTCGCCTTTGACGCGGCCGACGGAACCATATTGCGGGTCCACCCTAGGGATGATATAGGCTCTGAGCTCCGCTCCTTGGTTTAGTCTCGAAGAAATGCTGAGGACGAGTTGATCCTTCGCTTGCGCAACGCCGTGCGGTGTGGGTGGCCGTTTTGTGGTGGCAGATTCTGATTTCATTCCGAGTGAAAGGGGAGAAGAGGTGTCACTCGAAATCTGCGCTCTCTGAGACCCGACGCTTGGGGTCGACGTGGGTGCCCCTGTAACACCGGAAAGATCCGTCTGATCTCTCCTGCTCGAATCGGGAAGGATCAACAATAAGAGAACAACAAGAATTGCTCCCGTAACCAGCGGCAGTGCGATTGTTCTGCCTTGTCTCCTTTCCGGCATCGCGCGTTGTCCCGTGTCCATTGCGGGGGGTTGTCGCGTCTCCATCACGAGCCTCCTGGGAGTATTCCCCGGAGAGCGAGTCTCGCCCGCTGACTTACTCTGTTCCCGCTCGGCAGGAGATGTTGCGAGCGCTCCTCGTTCGAGATCATGGATAAGCGCCGAAGCACTCTGATACCGTTTGTTTGGGCTCTTAGCAAGGCACTTGCGGAATATGGCTATCAGTTCGGGAGTTGTCCCTCCAGGAAATTGGATCTCTTCGTGGATGTGCTTGAGTGCAGTTGCAAAAGGCGTCTCCCCCTTGAAAGGAGGGTAACCCATCAGCATCTCGTACGCCACAATGCCAAACGAATAGATGTCCGCACGATCGTCACACACTTGCCCCTCCGCTTGTTCGGGGCTCATGTACTCTGGCGTGCCAACAATGGAGCCGGTCCTTGTAACCTGCATCGCGTCCACTGCCTTCGCGATACCAAAATCAGTGAGGTATGCTCTTCCGCCCTTAGTGATAAGGAAATTCGAGGATTTGATGTCCCGGTGAATCACACCGTTTTCGTGGGCATAGTCAAGTGCGCTTGCCAGCGGTCGAAGGATCGCAATTACTTCTTCCACCGACAGCCTTCCTTTTTCGTGAAGTATTTGCTTCAAATTCTGACCATCGACGAGCTTCATCACGATATACCAGAACCGATCCGCTTTCTCGATGTTGTATATCGGAACGATAGCTGTGTGTTCCAATTTTGACGCGACGATGGCCTCCCTGCGAAATCGCTCGAGCACCTCATTGTCCTGCGCGTAATCAGGTAGCAGAAACTTCAGGGCAACACGACGCTCCAAGGAGAGATCTTCAGCTTCATAGACGACCGCCATGCCCCCCCTTCCGATCTCTTTGTATATGCGGTATTTGTCCCGCACAGCCGCCTGGAACTGCAAGAATAGCGAATCCGGATCCGATGCCGATTGTGTAGCAATTCTAACCCCGCAGTGCGGACATCGGAGAGAGGATCGCGATATTTCCCCACGGCAATGTGGGCAAAGGGTAGAACTCATGACTTTAGTATACCTCTATGGTACGATGAGCCTGCAAGGCAGCATCCCTGACCAACTTTCCCCCGAGCTCCTTCATACTGTTATCTGTCGCCCGATACCTCATTCGACGATCTTGAGCACGAGCACCGTCTCACCTACGCGAATGCTGTCGTTTTCCTTCAGAAGACAATTCACGACCTTCTGTTCGTTGACAAAAGTGCCGTTCGCTGTGACGAGATCATAGAGAACAAATCCATTCTGCTCGCGACGTATCTTGACGTGTTCCGTAGAGACAGAGTCATCCGACAATACCACGTCGTTCGAGTTCCCCCGTCCCACCGTCGTCAGGTCAGCGTTCAGACGGTAAACCGTGCCCACGTTCTTCCCTTTCTTTTCCACGAGCCACGCCATTGCCTTCTCTGCAGTAATGACACGCGTCTTATCCGCTTCTTCCCTGTAGGCAGCAGTCCGTCGGCTCATACTTACAGTCTCGTCGAGATTTTCGCTTCCTTGGACGGAGATGGATTTCCCGTCCCTGTAGATCACTCGGAAGTCCTTTCCTTTCTTCTCGTCGCTGTCGCGATTCATTTTGGTTGTTTCATCGTTCATGGCGGTTGTCCTTGGTTGTGGAGAGGTGGATGCCTGTTCAAACACTCTTTCCGTTACTTTTGATCGACTTCATCGGTCAGCCAGACACACTTGAACACCGTCTCAACGTCACCGAATTTAACCCTATCATTGTCGTGCAATTCGATTTTCACGATCTTTGCGTTGTTCACGATGGTACCATTAGTGCTCGCGAGGTCGTTAAGGTACAGTGACCTCCCCACCAAGTGGAGCTTGGCGTGTTCACTGGAAACAGTCTGATCTTGAATGCGCACATTGGCTTTGGACGATCGCCCGATCACAGCAGGGATAGTCTCAACCATCAGCTCCCGCCCTTTGGAGGACTTCCCCACGAGAACAAACCAAGCCTTGAGAGATGGAGCTTTCCCGATCAGACGGGTCCTATCTTCCTCTCTGACGCTCGTGCTTGGTCCCATAAGGACGGTCTGATCATCGCTGGAAGAAGTGGATTCTGCAGTCGCGGTTGCCCGTCCTCCCGCTTGTTGTGCGCCGACTGAGGATTCCTTGGCAGCCTTAGCTTGTGCCCGCCGCCGGACGTAAACCCCGCCGCCGACAAGAATGAGCAACAACAAAGTCACTGCCAGGATGATGCGCCTGGCCGTCCAAAAACCGGCGATGATCGGGGTCTGGAACCTCTTACTGTAACTCACGGTATCGCCCCGAGCGGTCACTTTGAGCGAAATATCGTGCCATTGCCCATCAGAGAGGAGCGAGCTGTCATAATTCAGAACGTACTCATTGTAGAGATCGTCGGTGAGTCGGTTGAAGAGGCTGTTCAGTTCCGTGTACGTCATCGCATACTGATAGGCTCCTCCCGAGAGTGTGGCGATTCGTCCCAAGACACGTTCTGGAATATCCGCTTGCACGCCGAAGCCGATCGCGTACACAGGCAGGCTTGATTTCTGGGACTCCAGAATGACGTCGTCTTCTTTTAGGAAGCTGCCCTCGTCCTTGCCATCCGTGAGTATGACAATGAGGCTTCGTTCGGTCTTCTGAGCGAGCGCAAGCACTTGAGACTGATGCACCGCATCGTAGAGATGGGTGTATCCGGTTTCTTCCGTCCGAAGAGTTGCGATTGACTCTTCCAGCTCGGACTTATCAGCGGTGAAATCTCGCACGAGTGTCACCTCAGTGCCAAACGAAATCAACGCGACTCGGTCACGCGCATCGAGTCTCCGAATGAAATCAGCCGCAACAGCCTTTGCGTTCTCCAACCGCTGATCCTTAGCCATGCTTCCTGAAATGTCGATTGCTACAACACACGAAACGGGTAGACCAAGGGCTCTGACCGAAGCCACGGAGTCGATCTCAACCTCCTGACCATCTTCGCGGACGTCAAAGTCTGCAGCGTTCAAACCGCCAATCGGCTGAAGAGAGATGTCTTTCACACTCACGAACAGACTCAGCTTTGGATATTCTTCGGCCGTAACTCTGCGAATCAGCACTTCATGCAACCTCTGCGCGGCTGCATCGACCATTATCCCAGAAAGCGCGAAAAGGATAAAAGCAATTCTGACTTTCATAGCTCTCCTTTCTTCCGTGCGTCTCTTTCTGACTTCACTATGAGACGACGCTCAGCGATCCTGTTGTGTGGTCTCTGCTCGCGTTCGCATGGCCTGGACATTCTTCGCAATATCCACGATCACCACCGTCGATTCAGCCAGGAAATACGCAATGATAAGAGCTACAAACGCATATACAATCATCCACACCAACAAAATCAAGCCGCTCCCAAATGCAGTCTCTGCCGACATGAGGGGGACCAGACTGTACGCAATTGCCGGCGGAACTCCCCGAGCGAACCAGATGTAGAGACATCCGCCAATTCCGAACGCGGCACCCATCGTCGCGACCGATTCACCAAGCGCTCTGGATAAGTAGCCGATGATAGGAATGACTGTGTAGTCCGATGCACCGAGGTCCCTGACGTTCCGGGCACGATAGAAGAAAACCTGGGCAACGGCGAGAAGTCCTGCGAGAAGAACCACACTCAGGATTATGCCACCGATAGTGACCTCTGTGGGTCTCGCGAAGGCATCCTTGAGGATACCCACAATCTCATAGAGACCGCCTACCAGCACTAAGATGCCAATCAGTTGGAAGACGAACCCAACAACCGCACAGAGAATTTCACCATTATTGAGTGCGCGAATCACTGGATAGTAGAAAAACATGGAGGAAGGCAGGCCGACACGACGACCCTCCTGAAATGCGCTGTCCTCTCGGTGACCGTGTTCCATCCTCTCAACACCGCTTTCCGCCTCGCTAACCTTAACGAACTGAAAAGCGATGGGACCGATTTGGAACTCATCGTCGGCTTGGAGGTGAACCTTGATTATGCTCTTTCCTTCAAAAAAGGTTCCGTTTCGGCTGTCGAGATCTTCCAAGTAATACTCATTCTGCTGCCTTACGATGCGAGCATGGACTTTCGAGACCCGCTCATCTTTGAGTATGATGTCGTTTTCCGGACCTCGACCGATTGTTGTGACGTTTTTCTGAAGCGTATATGTTGCTCGACTTCCGGTGAGTTGAATCAGTTTGGCGCCCATGGGACTGCTCCTTTAGTTTTATCTGAGAGAGTGCATACTGTTCGTGATGATAGCAGGCTGATCACAATTGTTTGTAACCATTTGCGAAGTCTCATAGTAAAGACCATCACGAAACCGTCGGCCTTCCATCGAAGATGGGAAGCGTCTCATTTCGTCTTGCGTTTCCTACTGGGTTTGATCGGTTGCTGCGATTCGCGCGAATTCAATCCACGCTTGGCGCCCTGCACCGATGACTTGCGCCTGCTGGCCGTTGCTGGGTGCTTGACAATCGTTGAATCAGGTCTCGCCATCATGGCTGCCTTCGCTTTCTGGGACGCCATCAATGAGTCCTCTTCGACCCTTACCTTCCCGTTGTTTGGCTTGATGGTCGTCGAGCTTACGGAATCAATGGACTGCAGATCACCGTTCTGGTGGCCGGTGGCAGAAGGGGAGGACACGGGATCGAGAACGTTTCCCTCCCGTACACGGATGTCGTCAAAGATGTGGAATTGCCAAAGTCCTATGACGAGGGCACTGAGACCTACAACGGCGCTCCCAACAAGAGCGATTCTTCTATGAAGCGAGAGCCTGCGCTTCAACCGATCTGAGGACTGTGGAAAAGCTCGGGCGACGGTGAATTGGCCAGGCCTCTTTCTCACGTTGATCATCCGGGCAGCAACTACCGTAATATTGTCAGTGCCACCGCCCCGTTTGGCGCGCCGCACCAAGTTGATGCATCCTTTCCGGAGTTCCCTGGAGCGAGCCAATTCCTTTCCAATGAGCCGATCCTCCAGGTGTTTCGTCAATCCATCCGAACACAAGAGTACAACATCCCTCGGCAACAATAGCTCGGTAAACACGTCGACTTCCACGGTAGGCAAGATACCGATTGCGCGGGTGATTGCGCTGCGAAAAGGCGTCCTTTTAGCCTCCTCCGCGGAGAATCCGCGTTCTGCTGCCCAAGAGTGGTCACGCGTCAACTGGAGCGCAGTTCCTTTTCTGACCAAATAGGCCCTGCTATCACCCACGTTCGCCACCCACAACCAGTTGTCTTTAATGACCGCGCAGACAAGGGTTGTGCCCATATTGCCGGACATTGAGCGTTTCCGTGCCGCCTCGTATACTGCCGCGTTGACCTGCTGAATCACGCGAGTCAAGGTGTGCTCAGGCTGCTCCGTCTTGTCTGAGCAGGAGTAAAATCGGTCAGCAAGCTCCTTTAACGCAATCTGCGCAGCTACCTCACCTGCTTCATGCCCTCCCATCCCGTCTGCCAAAGCGATCAGATAGCCGAGTTGAGATGCGAGCTCATCACCTGGGTTGCAGACAATCGCCCGATCTTCATTCTGCTCTCGAACGAGCCCGACGTCCGTGATATTTGCAAAGGTGATTTTGGTTTTCAAGGCTCGTTCATTCTCATAGTGAAACCGAAATAGTCACTGTAACGATTGGTAGCTAGGGCCAGCAGCCAATATGCCTCTCGCCGTGCTCACAGAGTTCTCATTAGCTGCTCTTGGGTTTTTTTCTCAGCATCGGCTCGTGTCGCTAGAGCGATGAACCGACCCTCATCGTAGCGAGACGTGGTCTTGACAGCTGACTCGGTCCGAAGCCGCTTCTCCGCGCTGCCGAATTTTCGACAACGATTCATTGCGTGTTCTTGTTCGATTCGATGTGGCTTTTCAGAGTCCTACGGACCGTGTCCAGATCGATCAGTGCAAGCGCATAGACCGTGCCTGGCTCTGAATTCGCAATCTTCGCGTCCTGATCGACCCAAAGCTCCAGGACTTGCGAATGAAGAACAACGATGTCTATCGCCCAAAATGACACCGTCACGAGCGAGATCTCACTTTCCTGGTGTCCCTCGCCTCTCTGGAGCGCCAGATAAAGAGCCTGCACTCGCACAGACAATGACTTTGCCAACTCTTTCCTGGCATTCTCTGCAGCGTTTAGCTTGGCGTCCTCTGGGTAGTAGGTCGGCCCCGAGATTCCGACAGCGTAGAGCTTCCCTTCGGTCTGCGGCAATCGGTTGATCCAGCTGGGAATCTCACCGCTCTTGACTCCTATTTGTGTCGACGCGCATCCAGCCAGAAGCGTGAAAGCGAGGACAGCAGCCGCGTTAGGAGTGCTCATCTATTCCTTGTTCTTCATACGCTCTTCGTCGAGCTCTTTGAATGCATCTTCACTATTCTTCAGGGTAGCGTCCTGGATTTGCTTGCTCAGCTGCTTCATCTGAGATATCTGACTCTGCATTCCAGCAACATCCATCATCACCAGGGCATACTCCGTGTCTTCACCCGGTTCATAATGATGTGCTACCACTGGGACCCCTGCGAGTTCCATATCGGTGAACGCCTTGGTCACTTGCTGGTTGACCTGCTCCTCGCTTCCTTTCATCTCCGGTCGACCTGAAATGTGACGCATATAGATCTTCACAAGGTCAGAGATTCGCGTCTTGAAAGAACGAGCTAGGTCCGCCCTTGCATTCGTCTCGGCGCTCGTTCTCCTCAATTGAACGTTCTTGATCCCTGTAGCCGCCCCGACTCCGTAGAATGCTTTTCCTCTGTCTCCAGAAAAGAAACCACTACCTTGATCGACCCACGCGGGCCTGTTCGAAGATACACCTCTACATCCCGCAACGAGGAAAAGAAACAGAAACGATGCGAGAAAACCGACTAGTGATTTGTTCATAACGACCTCCGTTTGTTGTTTGGAGTGACGGACTTGCCGAGGATTGTCCGTAACAAAATCGCGCTGGATCTCGTGTCGCATAAGCCCCCCTTACCCAGCTGGCAGCGAGCAAACATCAGGCCCAAGCTGTTCATCCTGTCGACTTCTTTTCAGTAATGTTCTTACGGCGGCTAACACATCGAAAGCAACCTCTTGCCGTGCGCTGCGATGTAATCGGTGCTGAATCGGCGACCCCCGACAAGTCGGAAGCATAGAGTCGAATCGGCAATGCAAGAAGACTCTGGACTTGACGCCAGGCACAAGAGCAAACTTCTCTTTCGTGACCAACGGTGTCAACATGGTCACGCCACTCCGTCACAATATATCCGTGGTTGACTCCGCAATCAATACCAAGAACTTGGTATTTGATAGAAGCAGTTCTCTGACTTTCGGCAAAAGAATTGGATGAATGACCCTCAGGTGTATCCGCCCGAGAATGTCCTACGTACCGAGGTCCCTCAGGACCTTTGCCACGGCGGCAGAGCGGCTGTGAACGTTCAGCTTTCGGAAGATATTCTTGGAATGAGACGTGATCGTATAGTAGCTCAAGTTCATTCTGCTCGCGATTTCGCTTATCTTAAAACCTTGAAACATCAGACCAATAATCTCCTTTTCTCTCGCTGTGAGGATGAGGTCTGCTTTCGGGCTAAAGAGAATGGCCTTCGTGAGTCTCTCAAGCTTTGATACAATCGGGGTAGGCCTGTGCCGTGACGAACGGGCCGATCCTAGGAATAGATAGAACTCCTCACTCGAACTGACAAGTTCGATTGCTTGTATGATCCTGCTACTGGGGGAGTCCTTCGCGATGTATCCCGATGCACCGCTCTCAATAGCCGCCTTCACGTATTCAATCCCTTTGTGAACTGAATAGATGACGACTTTTGTCCGCGGAAGCTCGGATCGAATCCTTCGGAGCACCTCTAGACCGCTGATGTCGGGTAAGCTTACATCCAACAGCACGATGTCAGGATGAGAGCGTCTGGCTGTCTGAATAGCCTTCTGGCCAGTCATCGCTTGGCCGACGATCCGTATTCGAGGGTCACCGCGTAGAAAAGTATTCAGCCCTTGGACAAGCAAAGGGTGATCATCGACCAGAAGCACCCTTATTTTATTTGTTCTCATGTCGGGCCTCCACGCCTGTACCAAGAACTTCGCGGATTAATCGATTCTCGCCATCACTATGCATACACTTGCAAATGAATAATCTCGAAGAACCGATCTCGCGGGCAACGCCCGAGAGAGCAACGAACAGTTGCCTGCAACGTAGTTAGAATTCCACCCAGTTGGTTTAAAGAAGAAAATTTTCATTTGGTCGCCGCCGCGGTGGAATGATTACTCAACAGCATTTCATTCTCACAGACCGGACTCATCGTTCAGGGTTAATATTCATACCCTCGCCTCTTTTGGATTTCCTCTACCGTTTCCACTTGGTTAAGGTGCGTATATTGAGCCACGGTGTCTACGTACGCGTGTCCGGTTAGACTCTGGATTTCCACTGCTTGCGATCCGCTCCGCGTTGCCTCGGTTACAGCAAAATGCCGGAAGGAATGTGGCGAGATAGTCTTGTTGATGTCGGCCCGGTCCGCATACCGCTGCACCATCTCATATATCAGATTGTCGCTCAATGCCCTGCCCTCCGGGTTTCGGAAGAGCGGATCATTCGGCGAGAGCACGCCGAAGGCGGTTAGATATGTGTTAAGAGACTCGCAAAGCCCGCGACTCAACGGAAGGACCCGTTGTTTCTCCCCCTTGCCCAACACGGTTAGAATTGTGCGTCCGTCCGCAGATTTCGAGAGCGAGCCGACCTTGAGCGATGTCAGCTCGTGCCGCCGGAGTCCAAGCTCCGCCAGCATTGACACGATACAGTAATTGCGTTGCCCGGTTAAAGTCGAACGGTCGATCGATTCGAGAATCCCCTCGACCTCTTCCCCCGTTAGGACTTCCCGCGGCCGATGATTCACCCGTCCGGTATGCAGGTATCGGAGCGGGTTAGAGTCAATGAGTCGCAGGTTGGCTAGGAAGTCGAAGTAGCTCCGCAGTGCCGATGCCTTGCGCGCCCGGGATGCCGGATGCTCCGTTAGACCGTTGAGCCAGTCTTGAGCTCGCATGAACACAAGGTTGAGGTTGATCTGGTGCAGATCCATGAGCGGAATCTTGGAGAAGGTAGCGAAGTCCAGCAGGTCTCGTCGGTATGCCCGGGCTGTATGCTTCGGGAACCGTGAGAGCCACATCTCTGCAGCATTTCCGGCGACAGAAGGCTGGTTAGATTCAAACGGGATGATACTCGTCATTTGGTTTCTCGCCCCCTGTTTGGTTCTTGATACCTTCGGTTAGGGCGAACAATGTTCGTGAGCCTTTGCCCATATTCCCCCATCCGGTTAGGCTCGGTAGGGGCAACACACCCCCCGGGCTAGCCCGTCGCCGTCGGGATGCAGTCCCGGGTTGAAGGATCGACGCACTTGTCAATTCACTTAACAAATGGGCGAATTTGCGCAAGTCGGAGCCCTTCATTGCAAATATACGACATCTTTGGTGAAAAAGCAATAGGCTCCTTTCGCCTGCACAAAACATGTTGTCTCGATGATGAAAACAGCAGCCACGCCACAATGGAATTTATTTTTTGCGCCCTAACTTGTTCACCCCCCAATGGATTAGCGAGGGATGCCCGCGGGCCAGACTTGAGTTCTTGCCAGCCCGTATGTATATTGTGGCGTCCAAAACTACAGGCCATCGGGCCGCGTTGAACAGCGGCCTTTTTGCTATTGGCGTATGCATGACTCGGATGTTTCGAGTCGGAGCCCCTGTAGGCTCTTGGACGTGCATACGCCTTCTTTTTGTCCAACACACTACAGGAGGTAGTCATGTCACAGATCAATGTAGTTGAGGTTCTCGATAAACTGGGGCGTATCCGGGGCAAACTTGCGACCGTGCAGCAATCCCTTCTGCCAACCGGACCGGACCAGGTAGCTCGGGGACAAGCCCTTATCCTTATGGAGCTTGAAGCGGAAATCTCCGAAGTCGAGGAGAGTCTCAACAGCTTTCCTGAACCCGGAATTATCGGCAGACTCAGCCAGAATTAGCCCTTCTCCAAGACCCCTCTAGCCCGGCAATGGCAGGTTGTCGTTGTCGGGTTTTTTGTTGTCAAACCGTAAACTTCCCCCCGTTTTCAGGCATAATTCCCGTTGTGTCTACAAAAATAGACAATCCGTTCGCCCGTCCGTCGTTAGCCGTTTTAATATAATGGGTTGCGGGAAGGTTGGCGGGCCGTCCGGTCCCGATCAACTAGCTGTCAGGTCCGCAAGCTGGCAACAATTTGTCTCAAAGTGAAAAGGTTGTGATAACAGCTATTATCACAAGGGGTTCCCGGCTGACGGCAGGTCGGCGCCGATCCCGGACCGATGGGGGGAGGCACCCCCGGCGCCGGGGCGGGGACGGGATGGTGTATAAAAACACCCCAAAATCAAGTTGGGCGCCGTCTACTTTTTAGGACGGTGATAGATGATGGTTTTTCGGGGGATCTCGCCGATCGTTACAACAAAAAACCCGCAGGAATCAAATTCCGCGCCCGCGTGTTGTCCTGGAAGGGCGGGGCTACCTTATGAGCATAGCAGGGTTACTACGGCCGTTTGTTAAATCGGCCTTAGCCGAGTCCTCCATCTAGGTCAGCCCTGTGAGCAAACGGGGGCGACTCGAGGCCAACAAGGAGGGGAATACGCGCGAGTCGTCATCATACGACGACATGCTTGAGTTCTGGTTGTTGCGGTCTGGGGGCACCAACTAAGCCAGACAAGTTCAGAACAAGCAAAAGTGCTGCATCAGACTGTTGTTCTGGATGAACTCATAGAGAATGCTCGCGAGAGCTTCTGTGGGTATTCGTTGAGCGTTGTTGTCCCTCTCGAAACCTATAGGAAGAGGAATTTCATCGATCGCCACGTCGATCACGTACACGTCGTGGCCTGCGAATCCGACGTTGACCTGTTGCCCCGCTTGGAAAAAGTCTAATACTGCGTCAGGAATAGCCACTGCGTGACGCGCAATAAGATCTTGCTCTAATCGCATCGCGCTCCGCAAAATGTGGCCATCCGGAACAACGTTGATAACAATATGGAACGCGGGATACCCCTTTTCTCCCATTTGATAGTCGTGGTACCATGTGAGCTTGAAGAAATAAGCCCCTCCCGCGTGAGGCGTGGTGCACCATTCTTCCCCCCCGGATAAACGCCTGAGTTCTGGTAGGGCGTGTTTCATCAATTCGACAACCCATAACTGAGGCATGTGGAATTCCTCCTACACCGCTATTTCACTCAAATGAAGAGTTAGTGTTCTGGGCCTTTTCGCTTGATCCTAATTTGACTCCCCCCTGCTTGACCCGGAGGAACTCGAGTGCTATTCGATTCTTGCTCTCTCAAATGATCTCAACGATATCCTTCGGATGCGTCGACACAGCCCAAACCCACCTGCCGAAACCGCCGTGCTGGTTGCCGATGAGTGCCGTGATTTCCTTGTGGTAATTATCGAAAACGTCGCTGGCAATGCGTTCGAGGTAGCCGAAAATGAGGGATTTCATAGTGCCTCTTTGAGAGTGTTCACTAAGAAAACCGAGAATCCTGGTTTACAATTATGCATTAGGCACTTGTTTTCACCCCACCAGCTCCCCTCTAAACGCCCTCTGCACATCGTCCTGAGCGCAGTCCCGACGCTCTTTGTCGGGACGAAGTCGAAGGATCAAACTGTTAAACAAATTCTCCAGTTCCTTCTCCGACTCCACCTGGCCCGTAGCGACTCGAGCTTCTCGGAAAACGAACCGGCTATGCTACACCGAGGATCCATCCTTCGACCTCAGCTGCTTCGCGTTCATCGAGGGTCAACTCCGGAGTGAAATAGGTCGTCAGGCCGCCCGTGCGATCTGCCTCAGCGAGCCAACGGCAGACGGTGTATGCATCTTGCTGATCCGGCGTCCGCTTTTCGCGCGGATAGCGGCCGCGCCACAGTGATGGATAAACCTCGGCAACGACATGTGTCTCTCGCGGAAGGTCCCAGCCGTCAAAAGGCCAGAAGTGAACTCGCCGACCCAGCACACGCCGCAGATATTGGAGCTAGGGAATCCCGGCGTGCGATGACTTGGCGACGGAGCCGGGGACATCGAAGTGGAACACTGATTTGGCTCCGCTGGCACGTTGTTCGGTGATCCGCCGCCAGCCCGCGCCGGCTCCAGTACCATCGGGCACTCGGCGGTGGCAGGATTTCTTTCGGATTCGACGAACTGGTCGCCTCGAAAACACGAAGACCAGGCAGACTTTCATTCGGGGTCTTTGCGCCCGAATAATCGATACCTATGTAACGGCTGAACTGTGTCAATCGAAAGACGAATTGTGGAACCGACCGTTCTTGAGAAAGTTCAAGAGCTTGATGGTGAAAGAGGCTTCGTCGCAACTTTCAAGCTCTCATCACAGCAGCCACGAAATCACGTTCACGGACTATTTGAATCCGTGATTTTTTCTCTTTTTGATAGGTGATTGCTTTTTCGATCTTTGTACCGAATCGGTTGTATTTGTACGCTTCGCTTCCGAGGTTCCCCACAATTAGGAAATTCGTCTTCAGGGTGCAGCTAGAAACAAAGCCGAAAAGGCCTTGTTTTGATGACCTGAGGTACTGTTGCTGTTACTAGTGACGGATGCCATGGGTCCATCACAGGAGTAAAGAGCGAGTCGATCTTCGCGTCTTGAGAGCGCAT
>Ga0315277_10000615_pt1 | contig 56049 bp, 47 predicted proteins | sample YL17G05_15_MG_FD_203695 | JGI IMG/M metagenome (GOLD analysis project Ga0315277, IMG submission 203695) | Sediment microbial communities from Yellowstone Lake, YNP, Wyoming, USA - YL17G05_15 | ecosystem: Environmental > Aquatic > Freshwater > Lake > Sediment | place: USA: Wyoming | collected... | reverse complement strand
TAGCTGATTGTGATAGATTACAAGTTCTTGGAGTGATTTGAGCTGCCCAAAGGACTCCGGGAGAGTCCTTAACTGATTATTATTGATCCATAGGGTTTGGAGGGATTGGAGCTGCCCAAAGGACTCCGGGAGAGTCGTTAATCCACATTGATACAATCCCAGTCCGACAATAGCATCCCCCGCAAATTTCACACCAATAGTATTCCATTCAATAGTAGCCGTAGAGGGAATGGACTTACCAATTAATTTTTCTAATTCTTTCAAAATCTCTTTATCAGTTTTTCTTTTTACTTCTCCTGCCTTTTTTAATTCTTTAAGCATTGAACTTCACCTCTACAATCTTTGAAATAGTTTATGCATTTGGGTTATTTTACCATACTTTGTTTCACCTTTACTTTTGGTCAGTTATTGTCACATCTATTGCATTCGTTTTCAATTCATCCAAGACTTTCTTACTTTCGGCATTTAGTGGATTACTGGCAATATGCAAATGGTGCAAGTTCGATAGCTGGGTTAAGGAATCTGGGAGCGTTGTGAGCTTATTTGAGGTCAAATCAAGTTCAACAAGGGATTTTAACTGCCCAAAGGAAGCAGGGAGCGTCATGAGCTTGTTCCCCCCCATATTTAAGATTTGGAGGGATTGGAGCTGAAAGATTGGTTCCGGGATAGTCGAGAAACGATTACTATACAAATAGAGTTTTTGAAGGGACTTTAACTGCCCGAAAGACTCAGGGAGCGTTGTGAGCTGATTATGACCCAAATCTAGTTCTTGGAGGGATTTTAACTGCCCAATGGATTCCGGGATTATCGTGAGCTGATTATCATTCAACTTTAATTCTTTGAGAGATACTAGACTCCCGAAGGATGCCGGGAGAGTCGTTAATTTATTATAATGAGCCCATAGCGTTTGAAGCAATTTGAGTTCGCCAAAAGATTCCGGGAGCGAAGTAAGGTTCGTTTCAGAGATCAGTAGTTGTCGGAGTGCATTTAGGTTCCCAAAAGACTCCGGGAGCGTTGTGAGCGGATTACTACTCAAATCTAGTGCTTGGAGAGATTTCAGCTGCCCAAAGGGTTCCGGGAGAGTTGTTAGCCCGTTGGCAGGTATATCAAGGAAAATAAGGGATATTAACTGTCCAAAGGACTCTGGGAGACTCTTGAGCTGATTTGCCTCCAAATTTAGCCATTCAAGGGACTTTAAGCCACCGAAGGACTTCGGGAGCGTTCTTAGCTGACTATTATAGATGTGTAATACTTTAAGGAATTTTAACCGGCCAAACGTCTCCGGGAGAGCCGCTAATCGGTTATAATAGATATATAGTTCCTTGAGGGATTCAAGCTGCCCGAAAGATTCCGGAAGAGCCGTTAATCCACAGTTGTATAATCCTAGTCCGATGATTGTATCTCCCTCAAATTGAACCCCACAAGTATTCCACTCAATTTTTGTATTGTTTGGGATGGATTTCCCAATTCCTTGTTCTATTTCTTTAAGAATCTCTTTATCCGACTCTCTGCTTACCATACTAATAAGAGATATATAATGCATTTTAAAAAATTTGGTTTTGTCTTTGATATTTTTAGGGAAATAATGCTAATCTTAGAATTAAGTATCAAATAATCGGAAGTCTAAATAGTGCCTCCAAGCGATTTGAAAATAACATTAGAAGATGTTGGCGCCCTTTACAAAATCATAGATTTAGTTAAAGAATTTTCTGATAAAAACCCTATCCGCAAAGAAAAGATCGACTATAATGCGATGAAATCTGAAGTTAAATCAATAGAAAAAGATATTCTAGAAAATAAACAACAGATAGATTCCAAATTAATGAAAGTTCTAAAAAAATTAAGATCAATTGTCAAAAGAGAGGTGCATCCTGAATTATTTTTCCTAGTAGCTGGGCATGGTGGGATTATAATTGAGGATTTTTCTAGCTCTACCGGGTTTTGTGAATTTGATGATCCGAGATTCGCCTTAACGCGGTTGTTGGAGCGTATGAAATTGGCTGTTGAGACCAACATGCCCTATAATATTGAGGTTGCCATTTGTTGTTTAGATTGGTTGAATAGGCAATATCCAGAAGACATGGCGAAGTTTATTCAACTATTTAGAGCGGGCAAATTTGAAATAATCAATCCAACTTATTCTCAGCCTTATAGTTTAATTATAGGCGCAGAATCGAACATCAAACAATTTGAATACGGGTTAAAGATCCTAAAACGATTAGGCTTGCCTTGTAATATGTATTATTGCTCTGAAGTTTCGCTCCATCCTCAAACCCCGCAACTGCTTAAAGGATTTAACATCAAATTTGGTTCCCTCAGGACCCGCTTATTGGGAACCTGCCCAAGCACCCATTCCGGACATATTAATTGGATTGGCTTAGATGATACCTCGATAGAAGCCCTAACAGATATCAATGGAATATTTAATGGGGAGATTTGGCATGGAACCTTCTTCAGAGAGATACCCAACTTGTTGTTTCAGGCGGTAGCTCGACCCTTTCTGCCCCATATTATTTATTCATCGCTAGAAGATTTTATTATGCCGTTGCCCTATCATGAAGCGGTTTGGAGGACTACTCGTTTTTCAGACCTTTTCGGCAGATTCATTCTAAGTTCAGAACTTTTTCAGTTCACAGAACTAGATGGCGCCTTCAAATTTACCCGTGATTCATTTTTCTTAGGGAATTACATCTTTAACCCCACTGATTTATTCCTTCAAAACAAAAATAGTGAAATAAGTCTCATTTCTGCCGAAATTGTAAATTCCGTTCTGGGACTATTTAACGAAGAATCAGAAGATGTCCTCCTAGAGGATTTGTGGGCCAAACTCTTACTCACCCAAGCCCATGATAATTATGCGGTTCCTGATACGCATGCAGGTGACTATTCGGCTAATCAATTAAGTGGCGAAGAATATAAACAATTAAAACTCGGATCCAAAAAATTTTCAATATCCAAATTAAGTATTGAAATACAGAAAGAAATCCAACTTAGATGTAATGCTTATATATTACAAGGTCTAGAGAAACTTGGAAAATATTTAGGAATCCGATCTGATACCCAGCAAAACTCTTTTCTCGTGTTTAACTTTAGCCCTAATTCGCATTGTGACATTATTTCAATCCCAGTCCAGCTGGAGAATCCCTCAAAACTGCAATTAATTTGCGATAATACTATTATTCCTTTCCAATACCAAGACTCTAAGCTGAAATTCGTATCGGAAATTCCTCCAATCGGATACAAAATCTTTTCACTTTTCGAGCGAGATTCGGAAAAGTCTCCTGAAAAGGAGAGGTTCTTTTACGCTCTTACGCTTTCAAATGATAAAAAGACAATTCAAATAAAATTCAACGATAACAAAGTTTATGAATTGAGTTTTCAGTCAGCGATTGATTATGAACTCCGTATTGGGGCATATTCCAAAAGTCCTATTGAGGAACGATTTAAAATATTAGGTAAAATCAAAGATCAGACTTTTGAACTCGAAGCCGTACAATACGCTCGAGTCAATCGCCTTGAATTTGTCCTGGACTCGAATTTTTTAAAAGAAATTGTATTGATTCCCTCTATTCCTATAGAGAAATCAATTATCAATTATCCTTTTGGCATTGAGGAAACACAGCGGACGCACATAGAGACGCTCGATTTCCTGTGGTTACAAGGGGAAAGGCAAGGGTTGATTTTTTTAGTTAAAAATAGCCAGCGATTCATCATAAATCGTGAAAATTTCACTCTACACAATCTGATAAATTCAAAAGGAAGATTCGAATTTGCTATAGCAGTAACTGAGGAGAATGCCCTTCATATTGCCCTCACTCACTCAAACACATTTCAATATAGATTGATTGGAATTAAATTGCCGGATACCTGTGAATTCTCTAAAACTAGCGATTCGTTCCTCTCAATAACAAACCCCCTCACATTGATTAACCTCTGGAGACGACAAAGTCAGACCTACTTACGCCTATTCAATCCGAGCCAACAAGACCAACTTATTAATGTACAGGGAAGTCTGGTTAAAACACAATTGTATGAAACCGATTTGAATTATAATAACTTAAGATTAATAAGCAATGGGGATTCAACCCTTAATCCTTGGAGGATTTTAACTCTTAAGTTATAAGTTAAATAACTTAAATAACAAAGTGATTAGTGATTAGCAAAGAAGATGAGTATTATGTCCGTTAGTGCGTTATCTGAGAAAGCCCTCAAGCAAGGTAAAGGTATAATAAGATTGGCACCGACTTGGGTGCCCCGCGTTTTCTGCATCCCTGGAAAGAGAATAAAGTTACATCCAGATGATTATTATGCGCTTGGCGGCGCCCGTGGAGGACTGGATGAGCGTTGGTTTGCCTCCACCACGCCCGCGGATAATGGTCCCTTAACTTCCCCGAATGAAGGGCTCAGCTTTGTCGTGTTTCAAGATGGTCCTAAAACCGAGCGCGTTCTATTCCGAGATGTTGTAAATGCCCTGAAGGATCAGTTGCTCGGCAAACGGCTCTGGGAAAAGTATGGGCGGTGGCCTATGTATGCTAAATTCTTTGACAACCAAGGACCTCTACCACACCATCTCCATCATCGCGATGAACACGCCAAGCTTGTTAATCAGGTGGGGAAATACGAAGCCTATTATTTTCCGCCTCAGGTCAATAACCATGGCGGTGATTTTCCCTATACGTTCTTCGGGTTTCAACCAGGCGTAACGAAAGAGCAGGTCAAGGAATGCCTCCTCAACTTCTCGAAAGGGGATAATAAAATTACGACCCTTTCAAAGGCCTACCGGCTCGAGCTGGGGACCGGCTGGGACGTCCCGCCTGGGATTCTTCATGCGCCGGGGTCTCTTTGCACCTACGAACCCCAAGCCGCGTCTGATGTGTTCTCCATGTTCCAATCCCTCGCCGGTAATCAAATAATCTCCGAGGACCTCTTGTGGAAAAATACCCCGCCCGAGAAAAAGGGTGATTACGACTTTCAAATGTCGCTGATTGATTGGGAGTTGAATGTCGATTCGGATTTCCGGGCTAAACATTTCATGAAACCACGCCCTGTGAAGAATCTCGAAGAAATGAAGGCAGCCGGCTACGTAGAAAATTGGATCTGCTATAAATCCAAGGCTTTTAGCGCTAAGGAACTCACCGTTCTACCTGGCAAGAGTGCGACGATTAATGACAATGCCGCCTATGGCTTAATTATGGTGGAGGGGCATGGCACCATGAATGAGTGGAAAATCGAAACGCCTACGCTCATCCATTACGGGCAATTAACTAATGATGAATTCTTTGTAAGCGAAAGTGCTGCAAAAGCAGGTGTTCTGATCAAGAATCTCTCGGACACTGAACCGCTTGTGATGCTGAAACACTTCGGCCCTGAAAACCCAGACTTAAAATTATAATTTTATTTCATTTTGAGCCTTAGAATTGTATCAGTATGATCCACATAGTGCTTCGGAATGGGAAGCGTAATTTCCTGCGCGTCTTTTATGAAATTTAGTTCCTGCTGCTCGGGTTCAAGCAGAATTTTTTCCAGTGCATCCCAGTGTTTTCGGCAAAACTTCACGATTAAATCCTGATTTGGCCCTCCAAAAAGGTAGATTAGGTGAATAAGCGGGTCATTCTCATGGAGACATCCAATGGTTTTCAGATATTTTTCCTTAACGATTACTCCCGGTACTTTCCGCCCCTTATACTCCATCGGAGTTGCGTCTTGAAATAGGGCTTTCCTCTTTTTGTACCACTGCCCGAATTGTGCTAACTGTCCCGCAGGTCCTGCATAGAGCGAGCCATCCATTTGCGAAGGCATACCGAAACAAGCTTTGCCTCCACTTGCCATGAGGATGGCAGCCATGCGAGCGGCTTCATGGGAGTCCGGGCGCGGCAGGAAATTGTCCCACGCATTTGCAACGGGACCGATGAGTTCCCATGGACTCTTCTTCCGTCGGTACCTATTTCCCTTATTCCAAGCAGCTCTAACGTCATGCGCCTCAGCGGTGGTATAATGTGCCCATTTCAACTTCGAATCTATGCTGGAATTGAAGGTAAGAACGACCTTGGGATAATTTTTCTTCATGAAGTCCATTATCTTATGGGCCGAATCTTCGAGTGACCACATGTACCAATCCATCCATAGCCCATCAGGCTTATATTTAGTAATTAACTCGATTAACTGCTTAAACATGTAAATTTCATATGTCTTCGGCTCATTTTTGAAAGGAGTAAACCAAAAATGGTCGATCCATTTCGCGCTCTTGTCTTTCTGGTATTTTCGGAAAATCCGATTGAGTTTAAAAACCATTCCCGCTATAATAGCGAAGACGAACGAGAATCCTTGAATCAAGGTTTTGGTCCCTGTTCTGAGCGTGAAGAACGAAGGAGTACAGGTTTTTAATGGCTGGATCGCATTAAATTGAGGATTATGGTCAAAGATGCTCGAGTAATAAAATAGAAAGGGAATCCCAGCTTTCTGACTTTCCTCCGCATATATTTGTACGTAATCCTCCGGCGTTTTCCAGTTCGTATACTTTGTATCGAAATAGCAAATGCCATCATGCCATTTCACTTCAAAAATATGATAATCAACCCCTACATTCTTCGAAAACTCCACCCAATCCTTCATCTTACACAGGGGTCCATTGAATTTGAGATGCTTGTTTTCATCCATCATTGACGCATTAAATTTCTCATAGTTCCTGTTCCAACGCCAGCCAGGGCGCGCTTCTATTTGGTACTGAATCCCAAATCCCGGCTTTTGCCACCACAACTTCTTATCCGCCATTTTCTAATACCTCTAAACCGCAGATCCTTGAGTAGGTACTACTCGCAAAATATCTTTAAGTTAATAAATGGGTTTTAGTCTATGTACTTATCGGTCCGCATCTATAGACTTGGGGCTTCATCAGTTCATCTAACCGCCTCGCGAGTTCATCAGCGGTACTCGTCTCCGCCCCGATCAAGGGAAACCCACCACAAATGACCCAGTCAAACCAGGACATCTTATGGGAAACTCCTCTCATCTTTAGGTATATGTTAATCGCGGCATTCAATTGCCGATCAATTCTCAAGCCGCATTTAGGACACTCGAAAATATGCTCGCCTCTCAGGTCTTGATGGAGATACCCGCATCTGGCACATATCTTCGAAGTATAGTATGGCGTGACCTCCCGAATAGGAGCCTTATTCTTCATTAAGCGAACAATCGTCCGCCAATCCGTGTGATTTAATTCCCGATTCCAGCGTTTTTTGGCGGGGCGATTCATTTTCTGTTTGTCGAGGGCTTCAAAGCCATGCGTGGCCGACATCGCAGCCAAGTGGTTTATGAGATGACAGAGGTAATTTTGAACCCGATGCCGTTCCCGCTTCCGATATTTTTGATATAGAAATTTCCCTTTTCGCTTATTGCGTGCGAAAATCTGATTAATTCGGCGGCGTTTATTCTCATAGGCAATGTGGAGCGTATGTAAGGGAGTGAGATCCACTTTCAGCCAGCCCTGGTTCGGCGAAAACCCGTCCAACGAAAACTTATTTGAATCCCACCCAATCAGATCCACGGAACCCTTATCAGGCGCACTTGTTTGAAGCGGTAAATGAATGTGAGTGGGTGTTAAAATCGGTTCCCCGAGTTTGCCGGCTAATTTAAAGTAGCGGTGCGAAAGGTCGATATAGACAAATTCCCGCGGTTTGATTGAAATCCGGAGCTGTTCCCCTTCAAGCTTCATTAAGGTCTGCTTTACGCGTACAAACGCCCGTTTCACCATGGGACAATGCCGTTTCCGATTGCCGCGGAGATAATTCTTTTTCCAGGATTTGAGAATAGCGAAAGCGGTCTTGAGAGCAGAATCGACCCAATGTTTGGCATAAGTCCATTGCGATAAATAGCGTTGGCGGAGTTCCTTTTTAAAGGCATATGTTGGAATGATAGGCATGAGCCGCGTTTGGGTTTTCCCCCGAATTGATATCGCTTTCCACTGAATCTGTTCCCAGCTCTCAGCCAATAAATGATTTAGAAGCGCTTTATAGGCGGTAAAAAAAGGTCCTAAGGAGAGTTGATGCATCATGGAGTAGGTTTTGATCACGCGATTTTCATCCTTTCTTTTCTGAATATTAATAATTTTTACACCATGCTAAAGAAATCAGCCTTTCCATATAAAGATAAGCAATTTTAATTGCGCAATTCCTCATTTTGCGCAAAAATAGTTTCACCCATCTCACAAACGAAAAAATAGTCTCCCAGTAAATTCATATATATCCATTTAAATTCATAAATTTTGAAATATTTGTAAGGCATCTTCAGAATATTAATAATAATAATAATATCTTTATGTTCTATAATACATTGAAAATGATGGGTTTCAGTTTTTAAATTTGCACGTGAGATGGTGGAAATTATGAAGGTAAATGAACTACAACCCGGCATGAGGAAGGTGGATGTAATCGTAAAGGTCGTGGAAATAGGCAGCATTCGAGAGGTATTTGTGAAGACCGATCAAAAGAAACACCAAGTTGCTGATATAACCGTGGGGGATGAAACTGGGATTGTATCCATGAGCGTTTGGGACGATCTGATTAATCAAATTAGGCAAAAAGACATCATTCAAATTGCAGGTGGATATACCAGTGAATTTGGGGGCATAATGAAGCTCAACATCGGGAAATTCGGGCAATGGAAGCGGCTTGAACCCGATGAGTTTGATATCGAGGTGGCATCTGAAGAAGTCCCAGGGTCCGGACGCAAAAAGCCTGAATCTGGTCCCATTCAACCCATTAAGACCATAGACTGCCCACAGAAAAAGGCAGGAATCAATCTAATCGTAAAAGTGGCAGAGAGATTGCCAGAACGTCAAGCAAAAACCAAGGATGGCAATACCCATGATATTTACAGTTTTCTGGTAGGCGATGAAACCGCTTGTATTAATTTTGTGCTCTGGGATAAGGGTGACGATATTCTTAAGGATGATGTACTTGAAATTCGGGGCGGTTATACACGTGAGTTTAATAACAAACTAGAATTAAATCTTAGTAAGACAGGAAGTTATACTAAAAGCGATGCGGACGTTTTGGATATTAATACCGAGCGCAATCTCTCCCAACCAGCTTGAAAAAAAAGAAAAAATGAGTTTAAGAACTCGCACTTATCATTGCGACTTTTATATTTCGCACTCTATTTCTAAGAGTCACTTCAGAGATGTGAGCAATCTCTGAAATTTGTGTTTGTGATCGATGTTCTTTCCTGCCTAGCTCGCGAATGGCGACATACAAAGCGGCGGCGGCTAAGCCTTTTGGATCTTTCCCTACCAATGCAGGGGATTCCTCCACTAAGTCCAATAGCTTTAGTGCATGATTCTTTACGTCCGGTGTTAAGTCTAAGTCGGTACTGAACCGTTCCACAAAATATTTAGGCCCCACTGGACGAATTTGAATCTTCAATTCACGTAGTATCAAACGATAATTTTTCGCTAAAACCTTCAACGAGATATTTGCCGTTTGGGCAATTTCCTCCATCGTCCGGGGTAAGCCTCGCATCCTACAGGCTATAAAAGTGGATGCCGCTATTAAATTTTCAATACAACGCCCTGTCGTCAATCTTAATTGAACAACCCGCTTATAAATCGAAAGCGCCTGATCCATGATTGAAGCAGGAATTCCTAATTGACTGATGAGCCTCAATAATTTCGGCTGTGCAACCGTGAGATTCCGTTCAAAAGTTGTTGAAACAGATTTATTTATCTTAGCCAGCCGGTAAAAAAGGACTTTATCTTTTACAGGCTCTCGTTTCACATTCATTACAGTCCGGGGACCCACAGTGGTATACACAGGTTCCTGAATGCGTCTTTTCTCCACTTCTTCCGGTGTAAAAGCGCGACTGGGCGTATCCATAATCACAGGACCGAAAACCACCGCACAATTGCGGCATACATAAATGCCCCTGTAGGCAATCACATCTGGCTTATCACAGCAATCGTAATAAGCCTCACTTCTTTTTACTTCGATCTGATCTTCCCTTGGTAGGGCGAAATTCTCATAAATCCGGGGCATCTCTACATTTTCTTGACCCAAAGCTTCAGATCTCCTTATCATTTTAATTGAGAAATCCGCAAAAAAATTAAATTAAAATTTGCGAATTCTTCATTGCTAATATTCTGGTGAATTCGCATTCATAAATGTTTTGGTGGAAATCGCAAAACATAGTACTCACAATTGCGAGCATCGCAATATGAAGTTCAAATAAACAATTAAAAAAATAAATAGTTGTTAAATTAAATAACCACCCAACTAAATAAACCATCTCCGGCTAATCATATAGCCTGGGTAATTTTGAAGAGATGCTGTAAGCTAGCAAGCAGATTGGGGTCGCGGGTAAATTTTAAAAATTCTGCCCGGTCGATTTTAATGAGATCTACGAATTCTTGGCTGTACTGCTTGATTAGGGCACCTTTATTCTCAGTTCTCGCCTTTTGGAAGGCAATAAAAAATTTCTTCGCTTTTTCAAATTCTTTTGGCGGGAGTTCTCCTATTTTAGCAAGAATACCAACATGCGATGCCAGCAATTTACCTTCTCTTCTGATTCGCTGGCGGTCCCGGAATTCTTTTCCTCCCTTCTTTCCAAAATATGCAAGAAGCTTCTCGCCCTTTTCTGAAAGTTGCGCAATGGCTAATTCCAAGTCCTCAATGAACTCATCAAATATTTTGGCAATCAATTCTAGTTTCGTATCTAATGCGAGCAGTGCTGTTTCACTTAATCGGGTTTCAAGTTTCTTCAATTTTTCTTTTTGGACTACAATCATATTTTTATTGGTTTTAAGGGCTTCTGCTAAATCGGCCAGCTTCCGGATTTCGTTTGGGTCAACGGTCTTGGCATCCATCTTTTCTAGTTCTCTTAACCGATAGACGAGTTGCAACGCATTTTTGAGCACTTCAGGTGATAACTGATCTATTTCTGCCATTGAAGATTCAACTATACGCATGACATCTTCGATGGTTTCCTTGAGTTTAACGGTTTTTACAGCAATACTTGCACCTGTCTGTTTCCCTGTCTTCACAAATCCAGGAACCGCTAATGATGGCGTTTGACTAGTGATTTCTTGAAGGCTTGATCCCCCTTCACTTTGAGCTAAGGGGATAGAAACCATTTCGCTGCTAATAACCTTTCCAGGTTTCGTCAAAACTTTGGGGGGTTCCTCCAGCTTTTCAGGCGTTATTTCTTGAGGGCCTGATCCAGATCCAGCTCCACTTTGACCTAGGGGGACAGAAACCATTTCGCTGCTAATAACCTTTCCAGGTTTCGTCAAAACTTTGGGGGGTTCCTCCAATTGTTCAGGCGTAATTTCTTGAGGGCCTGATCCCCCTCCACTCTGATCTAGGGGGACAGAAACAATTTCACTGCTAATAAGTCTTTCAAGTTTCTTCATAACTTTGGCGCCTTTAGCCCCTACTCCCTGTTTTGATTCTAATTCAGAAGCAACTGCCCCTTCAAAAATATCATCTTCTACGGATTCAACTTCTCCTTCTGTAGCTGAATCTATAGTTTGTTTCTTCGCTTTAACTCCTCTCTTTTTCTTTGGAGGGACTATTTTCTTAGTTACTACGTAAACTTTTCCCAATGTGCTTGGGCCTAAACCTGGACCTTGTCCGGGACCTTGCCCGGGACCTTGTCCGGGACCTTGTCCGGGACCTTGCCCGGGACCTTGCCCGGGACCTTGTCCGGGACCTTGCCCGGGACCTTGTCCGGGACCTTGCCCGGGACCTTGCCCGGGACCTTGCCCGGGACCTTGCCCGGGACCTTGCCCTGGTCCTAGCCCTGGACCTGGACCAAGCCCTAGACCTTGACCTGGACCTAAACCTGGACCTTTACCTGCACCTTTACCTGGACCTTTTCCTGGACCTGGACCTGGACCTTCTCCTGGACCTCGCCCTTGACCTAAACCTGGGCCTAGACCAGGACCTTGCCCGGGACCTTGACCAGGGCCTTGCCCTGGACCTAAACCTGGGCCTGCGCCGCTAGGCGGGCCAACTGCGCTGGGTGGGCCTGGTCTCGCAGAAGATGGAGCTGCACCGCTAGGCGGGCCAACCGCGCTGGGCGGACCGGGTCTCGCAGAAGGTGGAGCTGCGCCGCTAGGCGAGCCAACCGCGCTGGGCGGACCGGGTCTCGCAGAAGGTGGAGCTGCGCCGCTAGGCGAGCCAACCGCGCTGGGCGGACCGGGTCTCGCAGAAGGTGGAACTGCGCCGCTAGGCGAGCCAACCGCGCTGGGCGGACCGGGTCTCGCAGAAGGTGGAGCTACGCCGCTAGGCGAGCCAACCGCGCTGGGCGGACCGGGTCTCGCAGAAGGTGGAACTGCACCGCTAGGCGGGCCAACCGCGCTGGGCGGGCCGACTGCACTCGGTGGTGCACTTGGCGGTCCGGCTCTTGGTCCCTCCATTATTCTTTTAATTCCGCCCTCTAGTTGTGCAGCTAAAGTACTCACCTTATCTGTAGTTGGCTCTATAACCTTTGGTTCTACCTTTTTAGTTTCAATTAAGTTTTTTAACCAAACATCCTCAATTCCATTATTAAATTGCTCCAGCACTTCAGCTTCTCGAAATTTCGGTTGTTTGAGTTCATCGACAAGTAATTTCTCAAGAAGTTCGCTAAAGCTCTTCATAAGACCGGAAAGCTTTAGATTAAGGGTTTTCAATTTCACTTCAAATTCTGCGGGCTCAAGTTTCATTAATTGATGCAATTTATGATCCGCATTAGCATTGATGACATTAACTAACGTAGCCTGACTTTTTTCAAGAAGTAGATCGACAAACTTAATTGGAGCAATCTGATTTGTTTCTAAAATATTAAAAATAGGAGTATTCTTCAGTTTTGCGGTCTCCATAAACTTCATGAATTCAACCTTTATTTGTTTTTGCATTGGAGCCAGTCTTTGGTCTGCCTGTGGAGGAATATTTATCTCATCAGCAACTTGAATTTCTGCCTCTACCTTGCGTCCTAGCTTTCCAATTTGTGTGTATAGTTCATAAACTCCAAACTTACTTAGATACCCAATCAACTTCTCTTTAAAGCCATCAACATCTAATTTGACAACTTTTTTCGAAATAAGGATGGCTAGGTGATTCCCCAAACCCACAGGGATTCCATTAAACAGATCTAATAAATTCTCGAGCCCACTTTTTTCTTCCTCGATTATTCGATTGAGATACCACTTGCCGGTGTCATCAAAAATCTGTTCGAGGATAACGAAATAATCTTTTGGTTTGACTTCCTCGGTTGGGGTCTCATCGGCGCCTTTTTTCTTTTTACTTTTCTTTTCTTTTTCCTTTTTCTCCGGCTCTTTCTTTTCAGTGTCCGGCTGAGAAAACTTTAATGGTTCAAAAATAATTTGCAGGTTCTTTTTTAACTCCTCGTTTTGCAAGGCTTCGGTGGTTTTTGGCGGAAGCAACGCAACAACATTTTGGATCTTATATAAGCTTGTAATATGTTCCTCTGTTAAGGGCTCTCCTTTTCCGAGTAATTTGGAGATTTGTGCAATCGTGAAAAATAACCGTGGCTTATTCTTAATTTCCGTGATTACCTTTTCCAATTTTTCTCGTTTTTCTTTCGAGAGAAGCGTTTTTTTCTCCGCTTCGCCAAGTTTTATTGCCTCATCGATGATCGTTTTGGCTAAATCGACTACTTTCAGCGCATCCTCTTGCGAGATTTCCCCGTTTATGCTCATATGGTAAACTGAATCAAGGACTACTTCCAAGGTTTGAACGCTTTCAGGACCAAAGGTCATAACTTTGCGTTCTTCATCGATCCGCTGCTTTTTCAACACCCATGTAGAATATTCTGAATGTTTTCCTTCAATATTAGGACGCATTTTGGTGAGCGTTTCTTCGATCCCTGATAATTTGGATTTCAGGGTATCCTCATCTTTAATTGCGGTAAGGAGGAATTTCGGGCTTAACCCCCCAGATAACGCCCCGTAATACCTCATATTCAACCATAATGCCATTAATTCTGCAACTGATTTCTGTGACAAATCTCCTTTCTTACTTGCCAATTCTAAGTTTTTTTCACTTGTGAAGTTCTCTCGTATTTCACGCGGTGAATTATTCAATGTTTTTTGACATTCTTTCAGCTTGTTTGGGGCATAGATAGAAAGGTATGTCAAGAGCCGCTGTTGGAATTCAAGAGCTTTCATATTATCTTCTAACGGTTTTAGAATCGCATCAATAGTTCTAAGCTTATTTTCTACAGATTTGAGAAGTTTATCAGGCGGTAAAACCTTATATTTCTCAATCTCTTTGGAAGTCGCAGATTCGGGGAAATATCTTCTCCAGAATTCATTAATATCCATCTTTTGATAGGGCCAAACAACCGTATCCTTCTTTAGTAGACTGCCGACCTGCTGTAAAGCGTCCATGAGATTTGGTATCTCAGTAATTAGCTCCGTCATCATTCATCAAATCAAAAGACATCTTTCATTAAATCAATAGACACCGTTTCATTAAAATTTTTCATTATTTAATAAAATAAAAAGAAGAAAAAAACCCTATAAAAAAGTCCATAATATTGTAGAATTCTATAAAAAAATGGTAGTTGAAACAGGCTTTTCCGACCAGATGATTGATGATTCCTGATAGGTTACTGCGCATGAAGGAAGTGTTAACCCTTTTGGGCGTTACGCCTCAGACTCTCCGCAATTGGAGTCATGAAGGCTATGTACAAGCGGTAGTTGGAAAAGATGGGCAACCCCGTTTTAGATTAAGTGAAGTCGGGCGGTTGATAAATTTCGCTACACACCAATCCAACGAGAATACCTGTCTTATTTACTGTCGCGTTTCTACTACAATCCAACGCGCCAATTGAGATCGACAACGAGACCGGCTTGAAACGTATACGGTAGCCAATGGATATAATATTAAACAGATCATTATGATATGATTGCGATCATTGGAAGGTTAAAGGAATAGCCCGGCCCGGATTCGAACCAGGGTCTAAGGCTCCAGAGGCCTCTATGCATAGTTTAATAGGGCTACTAACGCATAGCCTAATTATTTGACCGCTACACCACCGGGCTTTTCTTTTCCAGCATTTTGAGGAGACCAGGGCATAACCAAAAGACTAGTTGTCGCCAATCCACTTCGATTAACCGTCTGCGTTCCAGCCAGCGTAAATAGGCTCTGGTCTCATAGGCATTCTTTCCAAGTGCTTTTGCAACCAATTCAACGCCTTTAACCTTATCATGGTACTTCAGGAGTGATTGGAGCACTGGCCAGACTTTATCCACCAGTTTGACTATTACCTTCAATAGAACTCTCTCTACATCATCATAGTCTAATGCAGAGATAGGATAGATCGGTTCATCTCCTATAAATTTAAAGAAGTCTTTAAGATTTTCTGCTTTTCGTGCATTTGAGAGATCTTGCTTATTTGCTGCAAATATATAAGGGACCCTCGTCGGTGGTAGATAGCTAGCGATTTCTTCATAGAGATATTTAACCCGGTAATCCATTAAAGGATCCGCCGCATCGAACAAAAATACTACTGCATCTGCCCCTTTTGAGATGATGCGTCTCACGATATCAAAGCGCGCTAGACCAGGAGTCCCAAAGAGGCTCAATCTTAGTCCTTTTAAATCAATGACACCAAAGTCCATGGCTACCGTCGTAGAATCATCCTTACTGACGATCCGGTCGATATTCATTGCTGGTCTTTCACTCTTACTGCAAGCAGTGCGCACGAATGTAGATTTCCCTGCGTGATATTCTCCTGTGACTAAGATCTTCACGAATCTCACCGATTGAAATTTGTCAATCCTTATTCTCTAATATTTTCCATTGGATATAAAGATATAACCTATTCAAAAATATCAAAAAGGTGTTATTAATGTACTCATTTTCCAAATGAAATCAATAGAATACCTACTTAAATGAAATCACTAGAATATTCGAAAACGGTATAAACTCAGATTGGATAAACACACCCTCAGGAAAAACCTCAACCTCATTCGTTCGAGCACTATACGATTGAGCTTCACGAACCGTTCTATAAAAAATATTAATCTCTTTATACCGATTAAAAAGTCTTTGTAATTTAGATTGCCTCACTTTCTTTTTCATAATTCGAATTCACCTCTAAAAATTATTTGCGAAAAAGTAAGTAAACAAGTATATAAAAAGTTATAAGATAACCAGCAATCGGTTCACTTTTCCGATTTCAACTTTTTCAGCTCGTTCTTGATAATATTATCCACCCAACTAGCAGGGAATCGTTTCAAGAAGAAGTTACGAAACCTATCTGGTGCAATCAGATACCGAAGTTTTGGTTTCTTTTTGGTCAGTGCTTTATGTACCGCTTCCGCAACTTTGCGAGGAGGGAGCCCCCTGGTACTCCCTTTATTAATTGCATATTCACCCATTTTACGCGCCTCTATTTTGAACATAGAATCAGGGAATTTGTCAAGGAGTCGCTCGCCTTTCTTCCAGATAGGTGTGTTGATATTTCCGGGTTGGAGAATCACCACTTTGACATCATACAACAGGAGTTCTCGCCGTAATGAGTCTGCATAGCCTTCAAGTGCGAATTTACTGGCGTTATACGGACCGAAGAATGGGGCAGCAAAAAACCCTGAATTGCTGCTCATCATAATGATTCGCCCTTTGGAATCAAGAAGCAATGGAAAAAATCCTCTCGTAACTCTATGTATCCCAATGAGGTTTACTTCAAATTGCTCCCTGAGCTCTTCTTCCGCTATATCCATTAATGGACCGGCACTTGCAATTCCCGCATTATTCACTAACCCAAAAAGACCGGTGCCCTGCCTTCTCACAAAATCAACCGCCGCAGTTACATCCTGATCTTTGGTGACATCTAATTTTACGGGCGTCACATGTTCAATCTTAGCCAATTCTTCTAAATCGCTCGGCTTGCGTGCTCCTGCATATACAAAAAACCCGTGGGATGCTAAATACTCCGTTACTGCCCGTCCTATGCCTGTACTAGCACCTGTTACCAGAACCCATTTTTGCTCAGAACCCACGTATAATCCCTTCTTCAACATATTTCTCTGATTAAAAAGAATAAAAATAAAACCTAGTCAAAATGCAACATAAAAAAAATCCATTTAAGAATATTCAGATCGTTTGTTTATTGTTTGATAGATTCCGCCAATTCAGTTAAAAAATCAGCGATCATTTGCTTCATTTTATTCAAATCATTCGTGTCATGAATGTATTTTAAGAACCCTGCTAGCTCCCTGGTTTTGAAAATGACAAATTTCTTAGCATCCAATTCAGATAAAGTCGTTACGTCTTTCTCAACTGTTACAAGTTTCGGCGTTCCGCTCATAAATTCACCTCGTAAAATAGCATAATATATTTAGGTTTGACCATTTTTATTCTTTTTGAATTTTTTAGTTACTTCTTAAATTGCGGGATAACTTCCTCGCTTAGGATGCGTGTCACATCCCAGTAGGTAAATGGCGCATTTTTGCTCGATGCTCCATTTACAATCTCAAAGATGAAATATTGCGTTCCTATATCTGTAAATTTTTGGAGCTTCTTGATGATTTCTTCGGTGTTGCCGACCATTGTGTTATCACGTATTAATTTGTCTGGTATACTCTCCACTATTTTGGTTAATTCACTGATTTTAAATTTTCCCATATCCTCACGGTCATACTTAAGTAAGCTTATCTCATCGCATTTGAAGCCCGTAGCGTCACAGTATATTTGATCGAATTCAGGCTTCCAATAGCCTAAATCCTTAATAAGACTCGGCTGTAGCGCTAATGTCATTTTAGTCATTTGAAATTGTTCTGCGAGTTGTTCTTCATCATCATTAATATAAACCCGTTGGAATGCTGCGAAGGTAAATTTATCCGAGGCTCGTCCTTGTTTTTTCAGCATAGCGGCTATTTCCTCTTTACCCTTTTTATAAGATTGAAAGATTGATCCAATTGGCATCCAACCATCAGCAACTTCTGCCGTAACTTTTCGACTAATTGGGCCATTGCCTGCGACCCACACGGGAATTTCTGCAATCGGTTGGGGCTGGAGCACGGCTTTATTCGTTTGGTAATACTTTCCATTATACGTTACTCGCTTGCCTTTTTTCCAAAATAACTTCATCAGTTCAATGCACTCTTTCATTTTTGAAACAGCATGATCGTAGGGGATGTTATACGCTTTCAAATTCATCCCTTCCCCAGCGCCGATGCCCAAAATGAATTTCCCGTGTGTGATATGATTGATTGTCGTTGCCATCTGGGCCAGGGCTGCGGGATGCAGGCGATGGGGATCGGTAACACTCGACCCCAAGATTTTTCCTGGTGCTAACTCCGCAAAAGACCCGAACATCGGCCATAAACTGAGGAAATCATCAATGGCCCCACCGGGAATACCGCTTAAATGATCGGGGAGCCAAATTGAGTCCCAATTTTCTTTAGCAGCGGCTTGAACCTTCTGCCGGACCAAATCATACGAATGCGAATAAAATAATTCAATTCCAAATTGAGGCATCTTGTTTCACTTTCCTATAATTCACGTGATAGTTTTACGTGGTAATTTTCGTATTTTTAATCTTTTTCTTAGAATAATTGAGAGTCCAATTTCGAAATTTCTGTATTTTTCGGGTCGGGCAATTTATTCGGATAATCCAAATTATAATGAATTCCCCGGCTCTCTTTCCGGCTTAGTGCTGAATCAATCGTAATTTCTGCAACTGTAGCTAGGTTTCTCAACTCAATTAAATCCGAAGTAATGATGGATTTCCAGTAGAACTCGTTGATTTCCTGTTTCAAATTCAAAATCCTCTTTTTAGCTCGTTGCAACCTTTTGTTCGTACGCACAATACCGACATAATTCCACATGAATCGTCTGATTTCATCCCAGTTTTGAGTAATAACCACCAATTCATCACTATCCACTGCTTGTCCAGGTTCCCAGGGCTTGAATTCATAAATTTTAATTCCTTCTTTTAGAAGCCCCCTTGCATTTTTAGCCGCCTCATGAGCAGTAACTGCAGCTTCTAATAAAGAATTACTCGCTAAACGATTTGCTCCGTGCAAACCCGTGCATGAACTCTCTCCAAGGGCTAATAGATTTCTGATATCAGTCGTTCCATCAATCTTAGCCTTCACACCCCCACAGCAATAATGCGCTGCTGGAACCACTGGAATCTTTTGCCGGGTAATATCAATATTAAATTCCAGACATTTTTGATAGATGACCGGAAACCTTGACTTAATGTAATTTGAATCTCGATGTGTGATATCAAGGAAGACGCAGTCTTCACCGGTCTTTTTTAGTTCATTATCAATGGCACGTGCGACAATATCGCGGGGCGCCAGTTCTTTATCTTCATGATATTTTTCCATGAATCGATTGCCATTCTTATCAACCAAAATTGCTCCCTCGCCCCGCAAGGCTTCCGAGATGAGAAATGATTTCGCATAGGGATGATAGAGGCAGGTTGGATGAAATTGAATGAACTCCATATTCATTATCGTAGCTCCAGCCCGATAAGCCATGGCAATCCCATCCCCCGTTGCAATATCGGGGTTACTGGTGTACATATAAACTTTCCCAGCACCTCCCGTAGCCAGAACTACAATTTTTGCTTGAATACGGATAACCTTTTTCTTCTTTACATCTAGAACATAAGCCCCAATTACCTTTCCATCTAAAGTAACGAGGTTAATTGCCACATAATATTCAAGGATATTTATACCCGCCTTTTTCGCAGCATTTAATAAGCACCTTTCAATTTCACGACCCGTGTAATCTTTCACATGTAAAATCCTTCGATGTGAATGACCTCCTTCTATTCCCAACTCATAATTTCCATTGCTCGCTTTAGAAAACTCCACATTATATACCTCTATTAACTCCTTAATGAGCGTTGGAGCATCGCGTACCACTTTTTCTACTACAGCTCTATCACATAAGCCATCTCCCGCTATCATTGTATCTTCGATATGAGATTCAAAGGAATCCTCCGGCGAAAACACGGAGGCAATACCTCCTTGGGCATAATTCGTATTGGATTCCTGCTTGTCTTTCTTCGTGATAACCAAAATTTTAGCAAAACTACTCGCTTTTAAACTGAATAATAAACCCGATAAACCACTTCCGATGACCAATATATCTGTTTTTATATCATCCATGTAAGTCCACACTTCTTCAGTTCAGTCATGCCATTTATTTCGTTTTATTTCAGCTAAAAGCATTATAGCCATTGTATTGTTAGGATTCTCCTTCAATATTCTATCAATAAATTCTATTGCTTTTGGTAAATTATTCAACAGATAACAGAAGTAACTCAAATTATACAATGCGTCGATATATTTAGGGGCGAATTCCACTACTTTTTCAAATGTTTCCACCGCTTTTTGATAATTTTCAGTTCTTCCGTAAATGTTACCAAGTTCTATTAGAATATCTATGTTATAGGGGTCTATTTTGAGGATTTGATCGAAATTATCAATGACCTTTTGGTCATTCCCTAATAGATCATAAGATTTTGCCAGTATCAAATACGTTTCTAGGTTTCGAGGATCCAATTCTATGACCTTTTCAAAATAGTTTATAGCTCTTTCAAAATTTTCTAATCGCGCATACAAAATGCCTAAATCAAACAAAGCTGTAATATTCTTAGGTTCCAATTTGATTATTTCTTCAAAGCAGCCAATAGTATTCTTAAAATCACCTGATTCTTGAGACTCCACTCCTATATTGTGCCAACTATTAATATTCGCAGGATTTATCATAATTGCTTCTCTGTAGCACTCGATCGCTTTCTTGGCATTCTTCATTTTGCTGTATGATGTTCCTAAGTTGAACCAACCTTCACTATATTTAGGATCTAGCTCGAGTGTTCTTTCAAAGCATACAATCGCTTCATTATATTCCTCTAAAAGCAAATGTATAATCCCCATATTGGTCCATGGCTTTATATTCTGCGGATCTATTTGGATTGCCTTCTGATAACATTCAATGGCTCTTTGGTTATTCCCCTCTTTCGCATAGTTATATGCTATCTTGGACCAATCGGATGCACTTCTTCCTTCAATTTGGTTTGGCATTCAATTTTCCCAAGGGAATTAAAAAATTAATTATCATCAAACAATACTCACATAATTTTTAAAACTCTTTCAATGTAATCATTGGAAATTGTTGTAGAGTTACTAGGGAAAATCCAGTCTAAAAAAACTGTAGTTATTAAAAAAAAGAAATAAATGAAATTTTTTTAGGTATATACGTCGAATTTACAGGAAAAAGGCGAAATACATAGCAATGCCGATGCAAACAATTCCGATGACAACGTAAACATATTTCCATTTTCTTCCTACGGCACTAAAATCGACCAAAAAGCTCATAGATAAAATACCAATTGTTAATAAACTCGTCGATAATTGAATTTGAAATACCTGATTCTTCGCTATATCCATTGGACTTGTAATTTGGTCGTATATGTAGGCATCTAACACTGTTAAATTGACTTCAACGTAAATGGGTCCCCAATCGAATATCTGTTGCATTAATGCGAACGTATAATTATAGTAAAGACCCTCGTCCTCTGCTGTATCATTTATAATTATGGTTCCAGGTACAATGTATTCGTAAACAGGGGGGACAACCCACCATTCGGTGACGATACCTTCTTCATATAACCATGCATACTTTTCTTCATCTGCAGTCTCGTCAAGAATAGGAGAAACAAAGGTTACATAGTAATTATCTGCGGTTTTCAGCATTGACCATAAGTATGAAGTGATAGTAATGTTTGCCTCTATTAAACTCATTAAGGTTGCATTGACTCTTGCAGATACTTCGTAATCAACTGCCCATAAGTCATAATAAGCACGATCGTATTCTTTCTGCATATCCAAAATTTCAGTTCTGACGGATTCTTTTTCAGAGAGGTCTTGTGATAATGCGGTTACTTGGTTATTCATCATCTGTCCTCTATAAAGTGAGGTAAATAGGACCAGTACGCTGATCAGCCCGATTAGATAAATTACAGTTTGAAATTTCTTCCTGCGTTCTTCACTCGGATTTTTTTCATTTTTTGACATAATGGTTCACGGATTATTAGTGTAAAAAAAGCAAACCATATTGAATATTAAAAAAATTCGGTTTTATAGAAAATTCTACCCAAACTATTTAAAATTCAATTAATACATTACCTATAGATGGCTACGGAATTTGATCCGCTTTCCGCGGAAACTTATAAGAAGTTGGTAACGCTCTCCGAGCTGATAATTGAACGAAATAATTTAATAGAAATTTTAGGGGAAATTCAGCGAAAGAGATCAACATTAAGTGAGAATGTCGCAGATATCTTAGTCCATAAGTTTCATTCTAAAATTATTTTAATAGATAAGCAGGTGAGTAGGGCCAGTGCTGGCATGCAATGCTCTATTTGCTCTGAAATTCTAGCTTTAAACGATGAAGTTATTCCATGCTTGTGGTGCGGCTCTCCAGCCCATAAAGATCAATTCCTGTATTTCGTGAAACGCGAAGGCCATTGTCCGGCGTGTGGCGAAGCCTTAAGGTTCCATTTTAAAGGCGGCTTTAAAACTATCGCCCATGACCCCTTGAAAACGTATATTGATGGTCTTTCCGATAAAATGCACGAAATAAGGATTACTTTCGGCGATAAACCGCTTGAAGAGGTAATAGCAGAGGATAAACTTCTGTGCCCAGCTTGTAAACAGCCCATCTCCAGAAACTGGAAATTCTGCCGTGCGTGCGGAATCCGCTTGGAATCTAGACCGCCTGAGGCGGCTCAGACGAATATTTGTCCGCGTTGTGGAAAGCCAATGAAATCCACATGGCTACAATGTAAATCATGTGGGTTTCAGTTTGTATAGATATTAAATCGCAAACTATATAAAAGGAGTTTAAATTTAATTTTCTTTTTTCTTTTACATGAGCGATTCTAAGATGGGGAGGAATTTCGGTGTAATTTGGTAGTATTTTTGGCAGCCGTGTTTTATCACCGTGATGACCTCAGAATCCATCATTTTCTGAATATGCCAGGTGATCGCTTGGCTGCTAGCATCCAATTCCTTCGCAATCGCGCTATGGGCCATCCCGCCATCATTATTTTGCAGGATCAAATTCAGCACTTTGGCGGTGGTTTCCCGTTGTAACAGCGAAATAATAATCTGTTTCTCCGGAGAATCAAGATGGTTGATAAAAAACCGTTTATAGCGCCCATCTTTTAAGGAATTTATCAGATTGGCACTCTCCAGTACATAGATATGATACTGGATAACGCCCATCTTCTTATCCAACATTCGGCAGATTTCCCGAAGGTGAACGCCCTCATTTTGTTCTATAATATTATAAATCTGCTGGCGCGTGGATTGGTTCAATTTTACTTGAGATGGAAACAGATTGTAATTTGATACGTTCGTGGCGATAATAAAATAGATGAAAAACGAGCTTAACACGAATCCTTCCGCCACTTCTACCTGACTTTGGGTAATAAGCATAACACCTATGGCATCTATGCTATCTGTCGATGCTGGGGATATGTCATTGACTACCATATTCTCATTTTGAGAAAGCATCGAAAGATTTAAGTTATTTGAACCAAAAAGCGCATTATTCTTTGTCACGAGGGCAAATCCTATACAAAATACACTCCACATTAGGAATGCACAGAGAACCAAAAGCGTCAGGACGATACCCACATCTTTCTTCGATTTAAACACCAAAATCTACCTAAAATTTTCTTTTGTCCCTATTATAAAAGCGCCTAAGGAACCTATAAATATCTTATGGGTGGATTGCTTTGAACTATTCGGCATTCCAAAAAACCTATAGAAAAATTCCGAAAAGAATTCCGAAATTATCAAGTTATACGATTAGAAATGTCGGTCAAGTTTTTTAAAGTCCTTGATCAGGTCCGACTAAAATACCCTCGCTCTAAAAGCAGTAGATTCTAACCTATTTATTATCCCATTCTTCTGAAGCACTTTGAAAAATATCTTTAAGGTTAAAAATTGTTTTACTTCTGCATTCATGAAAGAAGATCGGATTCTTTCCTTATCTCCTGATCCCACTGTACAAAATCTTTTAATTTGAGATGGTTTATAATAAATAAATTACCTAAATAATCCAAGATTTGAGTGCGATTTCAAATGGGCAAAATCAAAATTGCAGTCGCAGGCGTAGGAAATTGTTGTTCTGCCTTAGTCCAAGGCATTCACTACGCGAAAACCAAGGGAACGAGTTCCTTAGGATTGATTTATGAGAATTTTGGCGAATACACGGTCTCCGATATTGATATTGTAGCTGCTTTTGATGTAGTGCAAGGGAAAGTCGGAAAGGACCTCTCCGAAGCGATTTTTGGGCAGCCTAATAACATGTACCCTTTAAGTAAGGATAAAGATAAACTGCCTAAATCCGGCATCCTCGTTCAAAGAGGCGAAGAGCTCGATGGAATCGGGGCATATTTAAAGGAAATTATCAAAATCGATGAGGCTAAACCCGTGAATATTGTTGATGCACTGAAAGCCGCCAAAGCTGAAATTCTACTGAACCTCATTCCTTCGGGCGCTGCTGAAGCCTCAAAATGGTACGCTGAACAAGCACTAAAGGCGGGTTGTGCCTTCGTAAATGTAACTCCGGTCAGTATGGCCAGTGATCCGGACTGGGATAAGAAGTTCAAAGGCGCTGGGCTCCCCATCGCTGGTGATGACCTCCAAAATCAGATTGGGAGCACCATAATCCATAAAAATCTCTTAAAAATGTTAGTGGATCGGGGCGTGCATATAAAGGAGAGTTACTGCTTAGATGTAGGTGGCGGAACGGAATCCTTGAATGCACTTCATCGGGCACGCGGGATTAAACGAGCCTTTAAAACCAATGCCGTTAAAAGCCAGGTGCATTATGATGTTCCCATTGTGGCTGGATCGACCGATTTCGTTCAATTCTTAGAGACACGGCGAACCAGTTACTTCTGGATTCTTGGAACCCACTACGGAAATAGCGCGGATGTCCGAATTGATATTCAACTTTCCACGACCGATGCCCCTAATTCTTTCGCCATTTTGGTTGATGCTATTCGAGGCGTTAAAATGGCCTTGAACCGTAAGATATCGGGATCGCTCGAAAGTGTCTCTGCCTACGGCTTCAAAAAACCTCCGAAAGCGGCGACTATTGAGAAAGCGACCCAATGGATCGAGGAATTCATCAGCGGGCGTCGTGAGATTTAATACATTCTCCGAGGAGCTACAATGAGCGAGGCGTTAATTCAGAAAATTATGGGTCGCGAATGTACCGCTCCTCCTTTTAAAGTGCAAGCTCAACACATGATCGCATACACAGAGAGCGTCGGTGTTTTGGATCCTAAATATAAAGAAATTGCGTTTCCTGGGTATGTGGCTACCTTTGTTCTACCTGCGCTCTGGTACTGGCGAGAGCAAATCCCTGAATATAAGCAACTTGTGAAAGACCCTAGGCAAATTCTGCACGGCGGACAGGAATACGAATTCACTGACATTGATATCAAACTGGGGGATCTTCTCACCAATAAAATTCGGATGGAGAATATCTTTGTGAAGAAAAATATGCTCTTTCTCATCTATAAAATAGCCACAACCAATCAGAGAAATCAACTGGTCCTGACCAGTACCATCACAATTATCGTTCGTCCCGGCGGCTTCTAATTGTATTTTGTACTTTTTCTAATTTGTAGAACCTATATATTCAAAATTATTTTTTAGAATGCGGTTTCAGAAGTTTTCTAAGATAGACCGATTTAACGAATTCCATAGCGAACATGAATACAATTACTAGAAGAATTATGGTAGCCACCAAAATTAAGGATATTGCTCTGAAATCGAATAAAAGATTGATTGGAAGATAAATTAATCCAAAAGTTGTTCCAACGGTGAATAAGGCTGCCCAAATGTATTTTCTACTTGGGGGCTTACTTCGCAAAAAGAATTTATCGCTTCGGATTACAAGGAACCCAAGAATTTCTGTTAGAATAATTTGTAGAAATAAGGCGGTACTAAAAACAAAGTTATCAACCTTGAAAACAAAGGTTAATAGTAAAATGAGAATAATATCAAAAACGGAATCTACGACTCCAAGGAGCCCTCCATATTTGAAGATATGATTCACATTCCATCTTCCCGGTCGTACCATTGTCTCTTTTTCAACATTATCGGTGGAAATTGCGATGGTAGGTGCATCTGTAAGAAAGTTTGCCATAATCACTTGCGTTGGGGACAGAGGCAAGAATTTCAATGCAGTGGAGGCGATTCCAATTGTGTATAAATCGCCGAAATTCCCTGCCATCGTGTAGATTAAGTATTTCACAATGTTGCTAAAAGTCCTTCTCCCTTCCGCTATACCGTCTACTATTACTTTTAAGTCCTTTTCAAGTAGAATTACATCTGCAGCATCTTTTGCAATATCTGACCCTTGGTCCACCGAAATGCCGACGTCTGCCTCTTTAAGTGCTGGGGCATCATTTACGCCATCCCCTAAACATCCGACCACATGTCCGTGCTGCTTTAACAATTTTACAAATCTGTATTTATTTTCGGGCGTGGCTCTGGCAATAATCCTAATTTTATCTAATTTTTTAGAAAGCGCATCATCTGTAAGTTGATCAAGCTGTTGGCCCATTATGATTTCATCCTCATTCACCTCTAATCCAACTCGATGCGCAATTTCTCTAGTAACATAAGGACCATCACCTGTTAGGATCTTTATTTCGACCCCAAGATTTTCACTCAATTCAAGAGCTTCTCGAGCGGTTTCCTTCGGAGGATCCAGAAACATAATAAATCCAAGGAGTGTTAATCCGTTTTCCTCTACTTTATTCAAATCCTTTTCTTCAACTTCTTTAAAGGCAATGGCAATGACTCTATAGCCTTTATCTCCATACTCCTCATAGAACTTTCCTGCAGCTTTTTTATCGGTTAATAATTGCCTTTCGCCGTTTTGCCAAATATGTGTAGAAAGATCAATTAATAGTTCGGGGGCACCCTTCGTTATGAGTAAAAACTTTTCATTCGCTCTGACGACGACGCTCATTCTTTTACGGGTCGAATCAAATGGCATTTCACGGAGAACAGGAAAATTCTCCAATATTTTAATATCAAAATTCTGTTTGGCGTAATTCCATATGGCCATATCTACTGGATTGCCAACATCTTTCATTTGTAGGACTGAATTACATAAAAGGGCATAAAGCATGATCCGCTGATTTTCATGTTGACTCCCATCAACACTAAGAGTTAATTCAAGCGTTAATTTATTTTCTGTGATGGTTCCTGTCTTATCGGTACAAACTACATCAATATTGCCAAAATCTTCCACTGAAGCCAGTCTTTTCACAACAACCTGCTTCTTTGCTAGCCGAAGTGCTCCGCCTGAAAGCGCTATCGTTACTATCATGGGCATTGCCTCCGGAATCATCCCAATTGCTAAAGCCACTGAAAATAGGAATGTGGCAATTATATTCCCAATCACAAGGGCATTTACGAAGAAAATGAGAATAACCCCTATTAATATAATTTTAACTAAAGTAGAGCTAAATTTAGATAAACCCTTCTGAAAATCGCTTTCCTTCTTGATTACTTTTAAAAGATGTGCTGTTCTTCCAATAAATGTATCTTTAGAAGTAGCTATCGTGATCCCTAGACCTGTTCCTCCCTTAACATAGGTGCCCATAAATGCAATGTTCTTCATTTCACTTATCGCTGGATTTTCGCTCGAGATTTCCGAAAAAGTTTTTTGGACAGGATAGGATTCTCCCGTCAAGGCGGCTTCTTCAATATATAACCCCTCCGCTTTAAGCAAACGTAGGTCTGCAGGGACTAATTCGCCTGATTCCAAGGCGACTATATCTCCCACCACTACCTCTCTACTATCAACTTGTATCATTTGCCCATTGCGACTAACTTTCGCCTTAAAGGAAATATATTTTTTCAATTTCTCTAAGGCCTTTTCTGATTTAAACTCCTGTACGAATCCAAGAATCCCATTCAATACAAGAATAAACAGGATAATTATTGCATCAGTAAAATCTTCCAGAAAGGCTGAAAGAATACACGCCCCCATTAATAATAGTACTAATGGATTTTTGAATTGAGAAAGGAAAATAAGAAAAGTAGGTCTACCCTTTGCTTTCCCTATTTCATTTAATCCATACTGAACTAGCCTTTCCTTCGCTTGACCTTGGCTTAACCCCTTCTCAGAAGTTTGCAAAGAGCTGAAAATATCTGAAATTGGAATTTGCCAGTATTTTTGTGTATACATTGCTCCTCAAATCTCTCTTTTTCCTCCCTTTATTAAAGGGATTATGGAGACTATTGCCTTCAAAATAATTTCAAAATATGTGAATTTATAGAATATATATGAGTTTACCGGGACCCTCTTTCTTCGAATGGGAGATGGGTGAACCTAATTTTGCGCAAAAGGGAGATTTGCGCATTTGAGATGGCTTACCTTTATAGGTAAGGGCTGATCTCTTAAGCATAGTGGAAAGATTATGATTATTCAGAAAAGAACCGATGAAAATCGCGTGATCAAGACCTACTCGGTAGCGCATCAACTCTCCTTAGGCCCTTTTTTTACCGCCTATAAAACGCTCCTCAACCATTTCCTTGCCGAGATCTGGAGGCAAATCCAGTGGAAAGAGAAACCGATACGGGGCAAAACCCAAAAACGGCTCCTGCCCACCATTCCAACATATGCCTTTAAAAAGGAACTCCGCGCCCGCTCTTTATCCACCTGGAGTTATGCGAAACACTGGGTGGATTCCGCCCTGAAGACGGCCTTCGCGATTATCAACTCATGGAAGAAGAATTATTTCCGTGGCAATCGGAAACGGCATCCGCCCGTCGTGAAACGGGCGTTTGTCCGCGTGAAGCAAACGTTGATGAAGCTCGAAGGGGAGCAGCTCCGGATTTCAATCAAACCCCGTGAATTTGTCTATATCGACCTTTCGCATCGCTACTTTAAATTAGATGGCAAACTCGGCGAACCGATTTTAACTCCCACCCATATTCATTTACCGCTTCAAACGAGTGCGCCTGACAAGGGTTCCGCGGACCTGATCGGGTGGGATTCCAATAAATTTTCGTTGGACGGGTTTTCGCCGAACCAGGGCTGGATCAAAGTGGATCTCAAACCGCTTCACACCTTACATATCACCTATGATAATAAACGGCGCCACCTTAATCGCCTCTATGCACGAAATAAGCGCCAAGGGCAAGCCTTATATCAAAAATATCGGAAGCGGGAACGCCATCGGGTACAGAATTATCTCTGCCATCTCCTAAAACCCCTGGCGGCGATGGCGACCACACACGGCTTTGAAGCTCTCGACAAACAGAAAATGAATCGCCACGCCAAAAAACGCTGGAATCGGGAATTGAATCATACAGATTGGCGGAAGATTGTCACCTTAATGAAGAATAAGGCTACTGTTCGGGAAGTCACGCCGTACTATACCTCGAAGATATGTGCCAGATGCGGGTATCTCCATCAAGACCTGAGAGGTGAGCATATTTTCGCGTGTCCAAAATGCGGCTTGAGAATTGACCGGCAATTGAATGCCGCGATTAACATATACCTAAAGATGAGAGGAGTTTCCCACAAGATGGTCTGGTTTGACCGGGTCATTTGTGGCGGGTTTCCCTTGATCGGGGCGGAGACGAGTACCGTTGATGAACTCGCGAGGCGGTTAGATGAACTGATGAAGCCCCAAGTCTATGTAGGCGTACTTACAAGTATCTAGACTAAAACCCAATATTTAAAAACAATAATTTGAAAATAATAGTTCAATCAGATTCTTGAGGGATTCTTATGTATAGTTTAAAACTTCCTAGAATTGGTTTAGGCACCTGGCAATTGAAGCCGAAGGTGTGCGTTAAATCCGTGCTTAAAGCGATCGAGGTCGGCTATCGCTTTATTGATACGGCACAGATGTACCGGAATGAGCAAGCGGTTGGAGAGGCAATTTCGCAAGGAACTATTGATCGCAAGCAATTAATCATTTGCACTAAATTAGCGATCTGGAACCTAACTCCTGGTTCGGTGATACGCAGTACGAAGAAAAGCCTCCAGAAATTAAAGACTGATTATATAGATCTTCTCCTGATCCACTGGCCTGCGCCAATATTCTATAATCCTGAAAAGACCTTCAAGGCGTTAAGCCAACTAGTTGATGAGGGCAAAATCAAACATATTGGGGTCTCTAACTTTTCTCCAAAACTCCTTAATAAAGCTATTCCCGCTTGCGATAAACCCATTGTCGCCAACGAAGTGGAACATCATCCATGGTTACAGCAACGAGAGATGCGCGAATACCTCAAACAACATGATATGTACTTGATTGCGTATTCCCCCTTGGCAAGAGGTAATATACTGCACCAGACATCCGAATTGAAGCAAATCGCAGAAAAACACAAATGTAGCTTAGCCCAAGTTTCACTTGCTTGGATAATACAACACGAAGCTGTGCCGATCCCGAAATCCTCGAGCGAAGAACATATACGCGATAATTTTGAATCACTTAATCTTACCTTAGATGCGGAGGATATCGCCCTCATAGATTCCATCAAATTTCAAAAAAGATTTGTCAATCCTCCCGTCGTGCACCCAAAATGGTAATTATCTACCTCTTTTTTTATGTGAAAACCGGATTAGGATCTCTGAAATGGGAAAAGACCGCTTTGTAATTCTAATTTCAGGCACTCCTGGAACAGGGAAAACGGCAATAGCGCGAGTATTAAAAGAGAAGTACTCAGCATTCCATCTGAATTTAACAGATTTAGCCATAGAAAAGGGATTTATTCTAGAGGAAGATAGCGATCGTCAAACAAAAGTCATTGATGAGGATAAGCTTGTTCCTTTCCTTGAGAATTTCATAAAAACTCATCCTTTGAACATCATAATTGAAGGGCATTATGCTGATATTGTACCTGACGAACTAACTACCGTTTTCATCATTCTGAGAACCGATCCTCATGTCTTGGAACAGCGATTGCAGGAAAGGCAATTCCCCAGTTCTAAAATTCGCGAGAATATTCAGTCAGAAGTGTTGGGGACCTGCACCTCGTTTGCCTTAGAGACGCATGATCGTAGTAAAATGTACGAAGTGGATACCTCTACGACCTCTCTCGAGGAAACGGTGAAAATAATCCAGAATTACATCAAGAACCGTCCCGCTTCCAATGTGGGCGAAATAAATTGGATGCAAAAACTTGATGCCGCCGATAAATTGATGGAATTGTTTCAATGAAACGATAGTTTAAAAACAACTACAAAACCGCAGCAGAATTTAACTTATTTATTAAATTTTTAGCGAATATTTGGGCTTTCTTTAAATCATCTTCGTTCGGCCTGCCTTTATTCAATACTCTTCCGCCTCTCAAAAGACGAACTATAATATAAGTATCATACCCTGGGCAGTTAAACTCGTCGATTATCTCTAAGCCTTTCCTTTGCAGAGCTGTGCGCAGTGCCTTATGAAAACCTGGCTTTGGCTTTTTAATATTAAAACCGCTTGTGGATAAAATAAACGCCTTCTTATTCGACGCTGGCATATTTGCCACCAATTCAAGCAAACTATTATGGTGTTTTCCCATGTATATTCCTGAACCAAAACCTAATAGGTCGTAATCTGCAAGCTCTTTAGTATTAAAAGTGCCTACTTTTTTTAGGTCTGCCCCAAGAACAACGGCCATTTCCCTTGCTACTTTTTCAGTGTTTTTATGATGATAAGAAATGTAAACTATTGCGGTCTTCATAATTTATACACAATTTAATTGGATTTCTAAGCTAATTTAACAAAGTTCTTTTATTAAAAGATTTATATAATTCTCGTTAAATCAGGTGAAATCGTCGTGCAGAATAGCAAACAAATGATGCAAGAATTGCAAAAACGAAAATTGGCATTAATCAAGCGATTAAAGGAACTGAATGCGAAAGGTCCAACGGAGCAAACAGAAACCGATAGTTATGACCAAGAAAAGAACGAAATTGAACGCGAGTTAGTTGAGATTATGGATCGATTAATACAATTAAATTACATACTCCAAAAATGAGGGGATTTAAATGGATCAGTCGAAGAGTTCGAATATTTTTCCAATTCAAATAACGATCATAGGAATGAAAGAAGTAATCGAAGGTGAAATAGTCCGAACCAAAGCGCCCCGCATCGTTGAGAGAATTCTCTCACTGTTGCCAATTACTGGGCGCGTATCCACGCAGAAAGCGCAATTAAATCTCACGATCAATATTAAAAAGGGGGCCGAAAAACCCAGCAAAGTAGCGAAGAAGAGTGACATTGCCTATTGGCCTAAAGGAGATGCATTCAGTATCTTTCTAGCCGACACGGAACCGTATGGCGAAATCAATGTTATAGGGGCTATAACCTCGAATTTAAACGCTCTTTCAAACCTAAAGTTGGGCAGCGTCTTAAAAATCGCCCTAAAAAAGGTTTAAGTTCCTTCGGAAGACCGAAAATAAAATCAAAATTTTCCAAAATTTTAAATAGATTCATCCATAAACAAATAACAAGGAGTTCATATTTGCCCCAAGATGTTTTTTTATTATTCTTTTACTAAAGAAATTAATGCCTATGATGTATTTATATGAAATTAACGGATTTATCTAAGAAAGCTATAAATTACCTAAAAGATATTATGCTTCTACCAAGAAATAGATGAGTATGAGGCAAATTTACCTGAAATAGATAAGTATGAGGCAAGATGAGGTATGAAATTAACGGATTTATCTAAGAAAGCTATCAATTACTTAAAAGATGCGGGAGATAAAGGAATCAACAACATAGAGCTTGCTGAATCCTTGCAAATGCCACGACGACGCGTGTATGACGTGATTGCAATACTAAAGGCCGCAGGGTTGGTTGAATCCAAACGCGAAAAAGGTGGGACCCAGGTCTTATGGGCGAGCACGCCTACTACTGAATCCGCACAGGTTTCTTCAAACGGAACCAAAGAAATAGAAAAATTAAAAGCCGATATTTCTAAACTCACCGACGAAAATGAAGGGTTAAAAGAAAAAATCAAGCGACTTCGCGAGGATAGTTCCAAAGAAGAACCAAAACGAATAGCCGAAAAAAAAGTATTCGATACAACTGGCATCATTGTTCGAGCTGCAAAGTCCTTAAAAATTAATGAGGTTGTAAGTTCAGGCATACAAGTGGTAATCAAGGCTTCCGGCAAAGGAATTATAATTGAACCAATCCCCGAAAATGAAAAGTAAATAAAAATCTTTTAAAAGACTTATTTTAATCAATGCTGGTATTTTCCGGAGGATGTCCCTATTGAATTTCAAATGCACGCGATGCGGACAATGTTGCAGTGATCCTTCCCTCATAGTAACAATTACTCATCGAGATCTCCTTCGATTTGAATTTTTTTCTCCTACCTTTGACCTATTTAAAATTGTTAGTTTTTACCAAGTGCGCGATGCTGATAGTTCCCTTGAGGAAAAATTGATGACCCCTGCTATTATTACGAATCATGGTAAAACTTTTCTTGGATTGCAAAGGATAGACGATCGGTGTATCTTTCTGGAGAACAAATTATGCCAGATTTATGATGCTCGTCCGCTGATATGTCATTCATTCCCCTATACGTTTCAAGTTCGAGGCGATCAGATTTATTGGGGCTATGCGCTTAAAGCAAAGGAGTATTGCCCTGCCATAAAAGGTAAATCCAAAATAGATAAAACGCATTTAGAGCATCTGGCATCGATTATTTTGAAGGAGTTTGAAGAATTTAGGCAATTAATTCAAATCTGGAATACATTAGCCCAAAATAATTTGATTGACCCAAGCCCTCAAACCTTACTTTCCTTTCTCACAGGGAAAATAAAATTAGCCGTTGAAAATTTGGGCAATATGAAATAAAGTTTCTTAAGTCCCCGTCTGCATGAAGTGTACCGTTTCCTGGATGATATTTGCCCAATGGTCCGAAAGTTGGGTTGCCTCATCCTTATTTTTCGCTTCCGCATAAATTTCAAAGGTATTGACGTCTGTCCCAGGGCGGATTAAACACCATCCGTAATCATAGTACACCTTTACTCCGTCAATGGTGGAGATGTTGTGTTCATAGGCCTCTTCGATTAAAGCAATCATTACTTTACCTCGGAAATTGTATGGGACTGAAATAATCTTTTTAGTCATATAAAACTTCGGAATATCCGAAACAATCTCATGTAGCGTTAACTCTCGTTTGACAATCTGCTCTATTAAATATGCTGAGGCGAACATACCATCTCGCGCAATCTGGAATTCTGGGAATACGAATCCGCCTATTTCCTCGCCTCCAAAAATACAGTGGTGTTCTAAAATTTTTTCAAGCAGAGGGCGGTGGCCGATACGACACCGAATTAATTCCCCATTTCCTTCTGCACATACCTGATCTATTACTTGCGAGGCGCTTACAGGAACACAGATTCGTCCACCTTTCTCCTCCGACAGACGAGATTTTACGAAGACCGCTAAGGCAGTGTCTCCTCCGATGATTTCCCCCTTATTATCGACATAGATAGCTCGCCCTGCATCCTCACTCAAGGCAATTCCAATATCGGCGTCGAGTGCTTTTACGGTTTTTGATAAATCTGTTAAAGAAGCTTCGTATCTAGAAAAATCAATCATATCCTCTTCATAGGTGAGCTGCGCATTCAGGGATATTAATTCACAGCCTAATTTTTGGAATAAATCCGGTGCGATAATTGAGCCAGAACCGTTTGCGCAATCCAAAACAACTCTCGGACGTTTTTTTCGGATAATTTCTGAATTGCGATATTTCATTAAGCTATCGGAATAAATCTCAAAAGTCCGTATCGGAAAAGATATCCCTCCCACTTTGGAGTGTTCCACCCGTTTTATTCTATCCTTAAAGAAAATATCTTCTATTTCGGTTTCGGCACTCCTGCTAACATCTATCCCATCTTTTCCAAAAAATTGGATGGTAATTGAATTCACATCATTTAACGGATTCTTAACAGATACACCCGCAGTTGCTCCAAATGCTTGAATAGCAAACTTGATTAACGGTAACGGCATTATTTCTAAATTATATACAGATACGCCAGTTGACATAAATCCTGCTATTAAAGCGCGTTTTATCATTCGTGATACATTCTTATTGTCTCGCCCTATCGCAACTTTCGAGCCTGGACCTAGCATTGTCCCAAAGGTGGCTCCGAGCTTGGCTGCAAATTCAGGACTAATTTCAATATTAATAAGCCCTCGAATCCCAAAACTCCCGAATAAGCCTTCTCTAACAAAAGTTGCCCCTTTGACATTCATTGTAACGGTCGTTCCGGCTTCAATAATTTTGTTCGGCCAAATAATTATATTCGGTTTTATGACACTATCATTGCCAATTTCACAATCGTCCCCTATAATGGCTTCCGACTGGACAACTGCTTCCATTCCTAGATCCACACGTGATGCGATTATACAGTTCTCCAACTTTGCCTTATCACGGATGCTGGCGTTGTTCCAAACTACTGATCGCTTGATATTGGCTTTCTTCCCAATAAATACTCCATCACCAATGATTGATAATCGATCAACGATTGCCTCTTTTTCTACTCTACAATTATTCCCAATAATCGCAGGAGACCACAATTGCGCTTCGGGATCAATTGTATTTCCTTCCCCCACCCAAACATCTTCTTGGATTTCCTTTCCGCTAAAGTTAATTTTAACCTTTTTTGATAACACATCCTGATTCGCCTGAATATACTTCTTCGGCGTGCCTATGTCCAACCAATAAAAGTCCGCTAAATATCCGAACATCGGGATGTCTTTTTCTAGTAAAATAGGAAATAACTGCTTGCTAAAATCAAATTCTTGATTTTTCTCAAATAATGCTAACACTTCTGGTTCGAGGATATAAATCCCAGTGTTTATTGTATCACTAAAGACTTCTCCCCAACTGGGCTTCTCTAAGAATCGATTAATTCTGCCATTATCTTCCGTAATAACGATTCCAAAAGCCACCGGAATCTCTGTTTGTGTTAAAGCAATCGTCGCTTTACTTCCATTCTTTCGATGAAATGCTAACATCTTTGAGAGGTCGATATCCGTTAAAATATCACTGGAAATAACTAGAAAAGAGCCATCGAGCTTATCTTCAACCTGCTTCACCCCTCCTGCAGTACCTAACGGGCGCTCCTCCCAAGAATAGGTGATTTTGACTCCAAGTGTAGCTCCATCTCCTAATATATCTGCAATCTTCTGTCCTAAATGTCCCAATGTGATTATGATGTCATCGAACCCGTATTTTTTCAATAATTCTATTATATGCACTAGAATGGGTTTATTTGCAATCGGGACCATCGGTTTTGGGATATTTGAGGTTAAAGGGAGCAACCGGGTTCCTTTTCCGCCTGCCATGATGACTGCTTTCAATTTTTTCCACGCACCTTTCTACTTTATTTCGATCTTCACTATGAGTTAATTTCATTCCAAACTTTTTAATTTTGTTTCAAATCTTTGACATCTCAAAGAATATATATTCAAACAATGCTTATATCAATACGTTTGCTATTTTGAAAATCAATTACATGAAGTGTGAAGGAATTCCCTATGATTTCTAGGCATTACACCAAAAGAAATTCAATCTTTATTTTAATTCTCTTGCTTTTCACAGTTTTCTTGCCTATTTTATGTAATTTAAATCAATTTTCATTAAGTTCCAATAATATTGAAAATAATGAAGCTACTCCTTCTAAACTTAAGAATTTAGAGCAAACAGAGGTTCTTGGTCAAATCTCCGGAGATGGGACCTCCCGTAACGCACTAATTTCGACGAATATTTCTGAAGCTCTCCTCAATAGAGCTGAGACTACTGATTTTTCGATATATACGAGTAATTGGAATGCCAGTTATACGAAACTCAACTTCTTTAATATTACAGCAAAATCCCTTGGGAAAAATCTCGAATCCGATTATTTTAGCTTACTAAATTTTGTTTTTCTAAAAAATTCAACTTGGGCAGCCCCATTCACCGTTCCGGCAAGCTGCTATTTAGATACCGCCTCCATAGTTGATTTTGCCCTAGGACCCAATATACCACAAAATGCCAATGTTTCCTTTTATGTTTGGAATGCCACTGCAGCTGGCTTCCCTCATAAAATGATTGCTAATAGACTATTAAATAAACCTTATTTCTTTAGTTCCTTCTCTATCATGCCTTCAACAGATACATTCAATCTCTCGAAGGCAGGTCCCGTGCTATTAAATCTAAATCTGACAAAGCTGAATAAATTCTTCATCGGGGTTAATTGCACCATCGCTGCAAAGAATTGTACCTTAAATTGGTATTATGATAATTCTGGTGAGTCAAAAGAGAGTTACACTTGGAATGGGGCCGGTTTCGACAGAAGGACTGATCAGAATATGACGATGCAAGTATCCTTAAAGCCCTTTTCCCTACATCCTTCGCCTTCAACCCTTTCTATGCGAGTCAATTCGACCAATGTACTGAATATTGGGGTCGGGGCGGGATTCTGGCAAAACAGTTCATTTTCCATTCCCTCGGATTCAAGGCTTTTTTATGATGTATCGACCATTTGGCCAATTTCGTATGATGTGACTTATTACTCAAGCATTCAAAATAGGACCCGATTCCCGGTTCAGTTCACCGGCTTGGCTGCAAGTAATTTAATTACTTGGAATGTTTCCATTCAATTTCAAACGATTCCGCAACGCGTGGTTAATTTCACGGCAAATGTCACTGTTCCAGTTAACTGGAATCAGACGACCCCTCGATTGATTCGCTCCGATAATCCCTCTATTTCGGGCAGCGTGCAAGCATATCCAACTGGACCCTATTCAATATTTAAAATCAATGCGAATGCAGGTAAATGGATTCTCCAGTGTCATGGGAAGAATTATATTACCAATCTAGTTCTTGAAAAATATCTTGGCGGAACGTTCGTCAAACCCCTATATTCGAATACGATCATCAATATAACTGATATTATACGCATCAATGGAACGCTTGCGTATCCTTTAACTGCACAAACGGGAAATCTTTCCATTTTCACATCGCAAGGATTGCTGAACTACTCCGAATCACGTCCAATGATCGCTGGCAAGGTCTCCTTTACTCCGTTTACATTCGACTCTTTCACCGATCAAAGTGGGCATTATTCTCTCCAAGTCTCGTGGTTGAATGGGGAGCAGGTCGGGATTAAAAACCTCACTCTGCAGGTAGTTTACCCCACTGCATTGCTCATTCAATCGCCTAAAACGGAGTATATCGTTCTGGGAGCCCCCATTAATTTGACCGTGGACTATTCAAACACTTATTCATCCAACAAATTTAGCGAAACCGGAATAGTGAATGCAAGTGCCATTTGCGTTTTTGGAAACTCCACCAAGAATAACAGTTATTCACTTAATCAAACTGGCAATGGTTATTATAACGCAATTATTCCTACCATTTCCTATGCCCAAGGAAATTACCATTGCAATTTAACTTTAGGCAAGCCTGAACGGAATAATATCTCGCTCTCGCTAAAAATTGAACTCGTTTTCAACACTTCCCTGATCACGAATTTGTATTATTCTGAAGTCTATTATGGCTTCAATGTTTCCCTAAAAATGAAATATTCCAGGGTCGATACCACTGCTGGTCTTCCGGGTGCTTCGGTTAACTGTTTTATTGATGAAAAATTCTATTCGTCCCTGCTAGATCTTTCCAATGGTAATTATACCATGCGCATCAATACCAGTAATTCGCCTTTTCCAATATTCCCGGGTTTGCACCAAGTAAAAATTAATGCAACGCTCGCTAAATTCATGTCCCAGCAAGTATTTATCACGCTCAAGGTCAATGCCACACCTACTGAACTCCTATTATACGAAAACGTTACACGACAAGCTAGTCTGCGTTTTAATCTAAGCGTTGTGTTTCGGACTACGAACATTCTCCAAGGAAAATATCTACCCAATAGTTCAATTCGGTGCATCTTAGATGATACCGAGCTAACTTTAGTAGGAATTCCGGCTCAATTGGACAATGGGCGTTTCTTCTTAATAAATTTTAAAAATGGTACCTATACTTTGGAATTATTAATTAATATCGGACATAATAGAACACAAACGGATGGGACTCCTTTCAAAGTCACCGTCCTAGCTAATCAAACGGGTTATCTCAGTAGTCTTGTGAATGGGTCTATTAATATCTGGGTATGGAACACCACGCTCGTGGTTACCTCTTGGGATACCGCCGTACCTTATCGAAGTAATGCGACCATCAATTTGCTGTACTACAATACCACTGGCAAGTTGATTGATAGCATTATTTCCTGCGATTTTCCAGGAAATGTTGTTGTTCGGAATGCTGAAGGCAATTACACGGTAAAGTTCAACACGACTGGTCATCCAGCCGGCAACACTGCCGTGGGAATAAATGTAACTCTGGCAGGGCATGAATGGAACTCGACTACCCTCCGAATTCATATCATAGGAACTCCAACACACATGCTCCCCTATCCAACAATCCCCTATTCCCTGAAGGTCAATCAAACGCTGCAAAATTTGGTGGTTACCTATAATGAAACAAATGGACAACCTATATCGCACGCGAATGTTGACATTGCACTATTAAATTCTACCCATCTTTTCATAAATGATACAGGCACCGTCCAGATTTATTATACCTATCTTAACGGGATTTGCACTATTAGAATGCTAACCCATGGGCTTCATGTTGGGATTTTTAATTTAACGATTTCCATTGAAAACCATACAGCCGCCTACGCCTTTGAAACCAATATCACCGTTGTTTTATTGACCATCGAGCCGCTAGATAGCTTCCTAATTCCCAGCCTCTTAGGCTCATGGTGGAGTGATGGCGCGCTAGTTTGGTATGAGAATGAAAGTATATCCCTCTCAATGGATTTTATCGGGACCTTTTATGATCTGAGTTCTCCCTATAATGACAGTATAGACTGGGCCCACCTTGATTTTAATCTCAATAAGGCTGGAACTTCAATTCCATATGCTTTTGGCTCATTTGTTTCTCTCAATAATGGAACCTTTTTATTAAACCTTTCCTTAAACATGCCTATTACTCCTCTGTATAGCAGTTACTTTGAAAACTATATTATTCAGTTAAATGGAACAGCGATCGACTGCCAGAACATGGTTAAAAACATTACTCTGCGATACTACGCAAAAAACCTTGTCGCGCTTTCCATTATTTTACCAAACGATGTAATTGAAGGGGAACCAACACATATTTCCGCTCGTTTGGTGGATTCCTTTGGTAATCCAGTTCCAAATGAGCGCATAACATTCACTCTTACAATTACTTTTGCCTCAGGACTTTGGACTGTTCTTTCCTACGAAGCCATCACAAATACAAACGGAATTGCCACCATTGATTTTTCCGTTCCCTTTAATATAAGGCAATTTGTTGTTTCAGCCCAATCCAAGTCCTCTCTCCAAAGCATTGCCTCCCCTTCTGAAACGCAGAATTTTCAGATTTACTCTACCTGGTATTATCCCGTTCGATTCCTCAAGAATACTTGGTATATTTTCGCCATCGCAATTGCCTCAGTAGCTGCCACCTACTATTATCTCAAAAAATATAAGCCTAAGATAGCGAAAATTGAATCAAAAAGAGAGACCTTAAATTATAAATATATCTCCGCTGTAAATCTTCTTCATTTATTAGTCTATGATCGTGATAGTAAGGAACTGCTTTATGTCTACTCTTCTCCGGGCTTGAAACTCACCTCCTATCTAATGAATAGTATTCTGCAATCTACTTCAATGTACGCAGATATGCCGGTCGAGTTCCAAGAGGTTTATCTCCAGGACGAAATCTGTCTTACGCTTACGGACGCCGAAATCACTAGGATCGCCGTGCTCTCCAAAAACCTGCCTTCGATTGAAATGCAAAAACAAATCCAAAGATACATTGAAACGTTCGAACGGACTTTCAAGGAGAAAATTCCCGAAGCAATAAAAAACATTACCGCCGTTGGACGCATCATCGATCTCGAATTCGCCAATAAATTGGTGGAAGAATGCTTTGAAAAGAGTCTTACATTCCCTCATATTGCCGTCAGACCTCAGGATAATGTCCCACTGTCTGAAGATGAAAACAAGCTGCATAAACTCGCCTATTCGATAAACCAGAAATCCGGTCCCTTCCTGCTCGGACGGCTCCTCGCTAAAGCCCAGATGGAGTCCGGGATCACTGAGCTCCCCCTACTCATTGAAATTGTGTTTAGATTACGCGAAAAAGGAGCCTTACAACCTGTTTCCCCTTTGGAAGCCGATAAATTGAAAGAGGACATGATGCGAGAAAAACTTGAAGCGAGCAAAAAATCAAGAAAACCCGAGAATAACGAAGAATGACTCTAATCTAAATCAAAAAATACATCCAACCCATACTTACTATAAAGTTCATCAATCATATAGACCATCGGATTCAAATGGTCCTTATAACGAATCCAGACAAGCCTTGATTTGAACTCTGCAAAATGCAAGTAGCCTTCATTATCAAAGCAAGGGTTATTGGGTTTTGGAATCACTTTGATGGTTGGAGGAAATTCTGGATATCCTGCATTGAAAGTAATTTCCGTAACCCGCGTTTTTCCGTCACGCCATTTAGTGGTTAAATAGATTCCCTTGGATAAATCCTTTTCATCAATGAGTCTCCAGTCTTTATACTGTTCTCTGACGATTATGTCCGCAATGTGCCCTTTAAATAACTCCAAACCCTTTTCTACACTCATTTACATTCGTCCAAAAAAAAGGATTTCTCTATTTGCCACCAATGGGTTCTGGAATCCAATAAAGCTTGTTCGTTTTTAATTCTATTATGTCCTCTATCGTCTCTCGAAGGCCAACGGGCTTTTTTCTCCCTTTATCAATGCGATATACTTTCACTGTCACTAAATTTATTGTTGGATTTATTCTGACATTCTGATACGTACTAGTCAATAAATCAACGACTTCTTCACTATATTTCCACAATAATCTTGATGTAATGCTCTTAATCGTGTCTGAGCCCTCTGCGTTTATGTAATCCGTTGTTCCCAGTAATGGGCTCACAAATATCAGTTCATATACCATTTTTCTATTCAACCTTATTTTTACTATTATCAAAAATATGGATTAGGTCTAAAAAAATTTATCTAAACTTCGTTGTCCTGATTCTGGCTTTTTCACTTTAAACCCCAATAATTTCTTGATTTGATTGCAATTGGTCGGGGCTTGCCCATTCGGATGATTATTGAAATAGCCATATACCTTCACCTGGTCTGCTACTGATTTAATAATCGGAACCCACTCCTGCAATTGGTCCTCCGAATAAGTATAGTCGTAAATCAAGTATTTGCCGTCTTTCGGTTCGTTTAAACCATGCCACCGGATGTAGGCAAAATTCGAGGTCACCTCTGTAATAGCAGGCATGATCTTTTCCGAGACAATGCAGTTCGCAATACTATATTTCGATAGAAGTGCCATCGTTCTCTTCTGGTCTTCTAGCCATGATAAATGCCGAAATTCCACGGCGTATGAATACCGCTCGGGCAGATAACTGAAAAATTTTTCCAACACCGGATAATCTTGCTTGAAACTGGCAGGGAATTGGATGAGAATCGGCCCTAACTTGCGCCCTTGGTCTAACGGCTTCACTACAATATCATAAAAAGGTTGCAAATCCTCTTCCGTTAATTCTGCCCTATCCTTGACATGCGTGATTTGTTTCGGAAACTTCACTGCAAATATAAAATCCTCTGGCGTCCGCTTTACCCAGCTTTGAGTAACAAATGGTGATTGCGGTAATCTATAAAAAGTCGAATCAATCTCCACCGTATCGAAAATTTTCGCATAAGAAGGTAACATCTCTTTGGGGTTGATTCCCGCCTTGTAAAACTTGCCATCCTTCCAATCTTCATAGCTCCATCCGGAGCAACCCAACTTGATCGAAAACATTCCCTCACCCTATTTCTTCACTGTATGAACAAATATATATGTGCCTAAAAGAGTGAAGACCACCGCCAAGATTATCAGCAACAGCGGTCCCTCCCACGGCGTGACACCTGGTGGTAACTCCCCTAAAATCAGATATCGCACGGTATCAATCATATAATTGAGGGGATTAAATCTCCCGAAAAGGCCTAAATTGAAGGGTAAGCTCTCTGGTTTAAAAAAGGTATTGCTCAGAAACATCAGCGGCATCCCGATTATCCCTGATAACATAAAGAAGGTTTCTGAATTCTTAGAATAGCTGGCAATGATAGTCATGAAGCCCCCCACGAACACGGTAGTTAAAATGGTGATAGCTATTAACCCGAGCATAACCCAGCCCGAAAAAATGATGTCGTAACCCATTGAGCCACTTATTATACATACACCTATGTAGATAATCAGGGTTTGGGCTACCGAACGAACCGCCCCAACCAAAGAGTACCCTAAAATAATAGAGGAACGATTACACGGCGATACGAATAAAATATTGAGGAATTTGCTGTCTCGATCCCATATTAAATTATTGGGAATGAACATCCCGCTGAAGAAGCACATTAATCCCAGCATACCCGTGCTTAAACTCTCGAAACTCAGATCCCCGAAAGTTTGCGCATCGGCGGCAGGTCCAAAAAAGATAACAACGGCAAGAGGCATGAGAATATTACCGAAAAATAATAACTTGTTGCGCCATAGAACAATTACACCTCGTTGGAAGACCCCCATTAACTCTGACAGATACCCCATTCTAAGACCTCTTTTCCACTTTTACCTTCTTTATCTTCGCCTCTGCCCTCTCCTTTTTACTTTCATAGTATGGGCGGTATCCGTGGGTTCCTCACGCAACGATTTACCTGTATAATAAATAAAAACATCTTCTAAATTCGGTCGTTGGATTGTTAATGATTGAAAGGGGTAATTTTGATTGTAAATTACTTTCATTAGCTCTGGGACAGCCTCGCCTCCTGGAATCCTAACTCCAATTTCTATTCCTTCTGAGGATGTCTTTACATCGTTGACAAAAGATAATTTCTTTAATCCTTCCACAAGCTCTTGGTTTGGCTGACCTTTTAGGCGCAGTACATCTTGCCCTAACTTATTTTTAAGGCTGCTCGGCGTGTCTAAAATAACTTCTTTGCCATGGTCCATAATTAGAATTCGGTGCGATAACGCATCTACTTCATCCATATAATGTGATGTTAGTAAAATTGAAACGCCCCTCTCGTTCAAACGCTTAATGTAATCCCAAATAAACCGCCTTGAGTGGGGATCCAGCCCTAATGTGGGTTCATCAAGGAATAAAACTTTCGGTTGGTTTAATAGGCCTCGGACTATTTCCAGTCGGCGTTTCATGCCTCCGGAATAATGGCCCACCAAATCATTTTTACGATCTGACAATTCCACTAATTCGAGGAGTTCTTCAGCCCGTGGCTCCCACTCCTCACGAGGCATGCTATAGAGATATGCATGGATCCTCAGGTTCTCCATCGCGGTGAGCCGATCGTCAATCACAATATCTTGAAAAACGATACCAATATTCCTACGGACCTTCATCTCATTCTTAACCACATCAAACCCGGCGACCCGTGCGGTTCCACTTGTAGGTTTTAATAAAGTTGCTAAGATAAAGATTGTTGTGGTTTTACCAGCCCCATTAGGACCCAGCATGCCAAAAACTTCGCCCTCCTCAATGTTGAGAGAGATATTATCCACTGCCCGGAATCCATTGAACTCTTTTACGAGACTTTCGACCTCGATGACGCCCATAGAATCCTCTAATTTCAGATTTAATTGCACTAGGCTTTGTTTTAAAATAAAGTTTTGTAAAATAAAGTTTTGTAAAAACTAAAAACTAACCCGTTTTTAGCTGCCTCGGCTTCAAGGGTTATACCGTTTTTATTTTTCATAGGATAATTTCTTAAAATACCATGGATTTTTATTTTAAGAGCAAGTAATTTTTATCAATTATTAATTTAAAATTTCTTTCTATGAGTTGATTGGAATGGACGATTCGTTTATCGGCGCGCTTGAGAAACGCATCAAGGATGTAGCAGATCTCCGCCACCTTATTAATGATATGAAACATACGCTCTCTGAAGTAAAAATAAATGTGGACGACCTCAAAAATTTCGAGAAGGGCCTCGATGATGCCCTGAAATTCACCTTACAAATCAAAGAATTGGATGAGTGGACGGTTGAAACGTTAAAATTATTCAAAGAGATCAGTAATTCAAAAGGATTTCGAATCAAAGGGAAAAAGCTAAAAGAACTCAAAGTCAAGGAATTTGTTGATGTTAAGAAAGCAAAAGACGCGCTCCTGGAGCGTGGCTTTGAGATCCTGCCGGATTTTGAACCAAAACTCTCTAAAATATTAAATTCTAGTATTTCTATGGCCCTTGATTTTCTTGTTTCAAAGGAAAGCGCGATTGAGAACGCACAAAAATTAATTGCGCCTTATCGCAAACCAGAAAAATAAAAAAATCAAGAAAAAAAGAAAAAATTTTACTTGAATTTAATCGATATTCCACTCGCTGCCACAATCCAGCTGGATGGAATTTCCTAATAAAAAAATAAAAAAAATTCAATTTTTTCCCTCCCCTTTATCCAAGGATTCAGGGGAGACTAATTCCACACCATAGTTGCCACAGAAGATATGAATCTGCGTCGTTTCGGAGTCGTCCAGCTCGTTATCCCACTCCTCCGCGTCCAGGAGGCAGAATATGTCATATATTTTTCCTTCATACTACTTTTTCGGGGAGATAACGTGTAATGTGTGAGGATAAGATCCTTCTTTTTTTTAAAAATCGATTTAGATTGGGATTTAGTCACTCCTATGTGAGATGATCGTGATCCGACAGGGCGTAAAACGGGATTTCATTTTTTTGGTTAGGGAGTGAAAGAATGAATCGAAATAAAAAGATATAAAAAAAAGAATTTTGCTTGGGTTTAATCGATATTCCACTCTGACCCACAATCCATGCAACGGCGTTTCTTAGCATAGATGGGCGTGCCTGCTGCTACATAAAGGACTTTAGTTTTATCTTGAAATTCATCAGTCCGGTTACTACCACAATCTGGGCAAACATGCACTCCTGTCTTCGATTTCCAAGGGATTGTAGATTTAATCCCTGAACCTTTTGTCTCCTTAAGTCTTCCTTCCGTTGCTGCTGGTTTTGCGGGTGCAAATGCAGACACATTGGTTTGTAATTCCGCAACTTTCTGTTTCAAGGCTACAATTTCAGTCTCTTTTTTAGCGGATTCCTCAGCCTTCGCTCCTATACTCTTGATCTTTTCCTCTTTTTCCGCAACTTCAGCATCTTTGAGCTTATATTGTTCCTCAAAGGATTTCTTCTCTCCTTCTATGAGGTTTATCTTCGTCTGGTAATCTTTTTCACTTTGATCCTTATCTGCGGTTAAAGCGGAAATTTTCGCCTCATAATCGGATACTTTGGCCTGCAGTGCAGCAAGTTCGGACTCTTTACCTGAAAGCTGGTCCTTAAAACCTGAAGATTCGGCTAATTTTGCTTCCAACTCCTGCGCTTTGGCTTGGAAAGGCTGTAAACCATTAACTTGTGCCCCTAATTCTGACAATTTAGTAGTCATACCTGAAATTTGGGCATCTTTCGCCTTAGAAGCTTTTTCCATATCCTCAAGTTGTTTTGCGAGTTGCTTCTGTTTTTCGTCATTAGTTGCAAGATTGTCCTCTAGTCCTGCAATAACCTCTTTCAATTCTTCTAGCTTTTTTTCATTCTCTGCAATTTTTGCGTTTTTAGATTCGAGATCTCCTAATACAGTTTCAATCCGCAAATTTAAAGCAGAAGCCTTTTGATCACTTTCTCCTTTCGCCGCTTTTAGGTTCTCAACTTCCTTCTGCAAGGATTCAATCTTTGTTCGTTGCTGCAGCAAAAGTTCTCCTGGAACTTTAAAACTTTTATCCGGTCGTTCAATGACTTGCGACCAATCTATTGCCATTTTTTTCCATCCTGTTTCTTTTTATCATTTTTCTTTGTTTAATTCTTCAATTCCGATGCAATACAGTTTTCTCTTCTATTGCCAATGCAAACGAGGATTGAGTATTCTCTTCCAATTCTCGTAATTACTTATTAATTATTTTGTAATAATTGGATCAATTTAATAATTTTGATTTTAGTCGGGCATAAGAAGTTTTTGAAATATTGGGCGATTAGAATTTAAATGAAGAAAGTAGCTTATGAACTCAGCCCAAATCAAAAAGGAAATGTAGGGAGGAGGGGGTTGGGGTTAAAAAACAGAGAAGAGGACCGAGTAATTCACCTACTTTCTTCAGACCTCCTTCAAACAATTTCCGTTCCACTGTTACATTTTTATTTCTTTAACCCTAGCTTTTCTTGTAATTTTACTGTTATTCTCTCCTTTTATAAGCTTTTTCATGATCGACACTAAAACGAAAGCAGAAATTTCAGAATAATCTCAAAATCGTTCGTAATTTGGCACCATAAGAAGCAAAAAAATCCGTAAATTCGGGGTTAAGAATTTTTACGCACAAAGAAATGACTGAAGATATTATATATTTTGAACTCTTAAAATCTGTATCTGTAATTTATTTAATATTGCAATAATTTTATCTCTTTGAGGTTTAACCATACCCTTCCAATCGAGAATAGCGTAATCTACTTTTTCTACTGTTTTCCTTATGGCTTGTGTAATTAAATCCTCGGTAATTGTATCCAACACATGCTTCGCGGCGATATGCGAAACTGCAAAATTTGTGTTTAGTTGAATTCTATTGAAATTAGTTGCATAATGGGGGCCGCCGAATCCAATGGCATATTTTAAGTCGCTCCTCGAAAGAGGTTCGCTTATCACTTTTAAAATTGTTTCTGCGACTATGGTGCCCCCTAAGGCGTCTTGCCAGTACTCTTCATTGCTACCCAATTCAACAAATATACAGGGAGCCTCCAAATTCGTTGGTCCATGGTGCGTTACTTCACTGGTCACATCATACTCCAGTTGCCGTTCCTTTTGTTTCTCAATCAATTCATTTAAAATACGCTTAATAGCAACTGCCGAGGTACAGGCTAATTCTCTCGGATTCCCCCCAAAAGAATTATCTGCGGTCCAATTTCCGGGGGCATGAACCAATAATGACGGCTTTTCCGACTCTGATTTATGCTTGCTGGCAAAAATTATGAGATCCGTCTTGAACTGATTTAAATGATTCGCCTCGATTAATCGCCGATTGGTGGTAATCAGTGGTACCCTTGTGACTGCTTCTTCATAAATTATATTGCCCTCAAACTCCTGGTCAGTCTCTTTAAACGCCCCCCCGGCTAATAATTTCTGCTTGATATTCAATCCTGCTGTATCTTCATTGGAGACGACGATAATAGGCATGTTAGTTTCCCTTATTGTACTGTATGATATCCCGATATTCCCCAGAGTTTTATGAGTTTTATGTATAGTTTTATTAAAAATATAGGTAGTGAATCCTAATGCAATCGTTTATACAAACGGTAATGAAAGAAGAGCAGGGTAAAGTAGGAAGCCCAGAAAAGAAAGGACAGGGACAACTGAAGATCAAAGCCGATGACGTCGATTCCGAATTAGAGGAATTATTAAGACAAAGCAAGGCAAAAATTTTAGTAGTGGGAGTCGGTGGAGCTGGCAACAATGCAATTTCGCGATTGATGGAAGTGGGGATCGAAGGTGCCCAAACCTTAGCGGTTAATACAGATGCGCAGGATTTGCTCTATACTACCGCCGATAAAAAACTTTTAATTGGAAGAAATACGACCCATGGACTCGGCGCTGGAAATAATCCCAAAGTGGGAGAGATGGCCGCTCAAGAAAGCGCCGAATTAATCAAAGAGGCCTTAGAAGCCGATATGGTTTTCATTACTTGCGGACTAGGTGGTGGAACTGGAACTGGCGCGGCACCAGTTATTGCCGATATCGCCCACAAAAATGGTGCACTGACAATCTCAATCTGTACTCTTCCCTTCGAGGTTGAAGGTCTCAAGAAAAAAGCGAATGCAAAGGCGGGGCTTGAACGCTTAGCGAAAGTTTCGGATACCATTATTGTACTCCCAAATGAAAAATTATTAGATATTGCCCCCGACCTCTCTCTTTCAGAAGCCTTCCGCGTCATTGATGAGGTTCTCATTCAGGGCGCAAAAAATTTAACAGAATTAGTTACTAAACCTGGCTTCATCAATCTGGATTTCGCTGATGTCCGGAATACCCTGAAAAATAGTGGAGAAGCTTTGATTGGCATCGGACAAGCTAATAAAGCGGTAGACGCGGCTCTCAATGCCCTCAATAATCCCCTTCTCGATTTGGATTATCGCAACGCCAAGAAAGTTCTATTACATATTGCCTCTAGTAATTCCCTTTCATTGCAAGAAACGGAATCCATTATGCGCACAGTTCTTCAGGAATTAAATGGTGATATTGAAGTGAAATGGGGTGCCGTCTTCGATCCTAACCTCAAAAACAATATCCGAGTTACTGCCATCATCAGTGGGATTAGCTCCAATTTAAACTTGCCACTCGCGCGCCCGGAAGCTGTAGAAAAGGCAATTAGCTTTGAATCTGATCCCTTCTAAGCCCTTTTTTTCAAAAACAAAAAATTTTTAATCCTCCTCTAATTTTTAATTATATCTAAATTTATTTAACCTTTAAATTAAATTTAGGTGAGTTCAATAGGCTATATTGACAGATTCAAAATGTTTATTACCAATTCAAAACGGGTATTTCGGTTAGCCCGCAAACCAACCTTTACAGAGGTTCGGCTAATTACCCGAGTTGTTCTTCTTGGCGTTACTATCATTGGACTCGTGGGATTTGTGATCAAAATTATTTTTACAGCGATTTTCGGATAGGAGTATTCTGGAATGGATTGGTATATTAAAACTTCCCCGCAAGAAACTTCCCTTTTCGCTATTCGGACCACTATTGGGCAAGAAAAAGGTGTAGCCTATTTAATTTTCAAGCGGGTAGAATCCTTAGCACTTAAATCGTTTAAGGCGATTCTGGTTCCGGAACAACTAAAAGGCTATGTTTTCGTAGAAGCAACGGAAGCCGAAGAGGTCCAACAGGCCGTATTAGGTGTTCCTCATATTCGAGGCAAACCCATTGGTAAAATAAATTTAAACGATATCGATCATTTTCTTGTGCCCCGTATCCCCACCGAGGGTTTGGGTGTTGGCGACCTGGTGGAAATTGTTGGCGGTCCTTTCAAAGGTGAAAAAGCCAAGGTCACTCGCATTGATACTACTAAAGAAGAAGTCACTTTGGAATTACTTGAATCCGCTTATCCAATTCCAATAAAGGTTCATGCGGATTATATCAAATTAATAGAAAAAAGCAATAAATTAGACTAGATCATCATTAGAATTATTGCCCAAACGATAAAAAATACTCCTAACAGCACAAGGGCCTGTATTAGAACGCTGAATAACATGATTTTCCTAAACGCAATACCCTTCCCTTCCGTTATTGCACCTGTAACTCCCATATTCAACATTTCCGAGAGGGATTGTTCTAGCTTCGGATTAAGGCTATAAATAATCTGAGAAACTGCCAAATCCAACACTTTTTGCCGTTTCAGATGTTCGAGGATATTCAAGGTTATTCTATTTTCGTCCTTCATCATTTTAAAGGGTACATCATTTCCGGAACCCGCTTCGCCAATCCGCCAGGCATGAATATCCAAGTCACTTGGCTGGCCTGACATCACGTACTTGTAAGGATCCAGCACGAGTCCCACGGCTTGTTTCAGGAAGAACTCATATCGCTTCTGCGTATCGACATCCGTCGCCGAGAAGAAATGGGCCCCCATATGGGGATGTGAATGATACCACCCAACGATGACCTCGTTCAATTCCTCTTTTTCCAACCGTTCTGCAATTATTGCTTGATCCTCGTCATTGAGCGTGACATGCACAGAAGTTCCATGCTGTCGTGCGATTGCCGTATCTGTAATCTCAACCGTATGATCATTGATGATTCTGCCAATCAGATAGCCTGCGACTTCTTTGTGAATGCTTGAGCTCGTATGCTGAATCATTTTAGCCAGAGCCATTGGATCCACTAATATCTCCAGATCTCCCATGGTTCTCCCCCTCTATTTCAAACATTTGAACGTTAAACATTTCAACGCAATTTCTAAACTTTTTATGCCCTCTTCCAGAGGAAAGGGATTTTCTTTTCCATAGAGAAAGGAATTAAGTTCCAGTTGCAGCGGTTCTTCCGTGGAATAAGGCTCATTCGTCTCCTCTACTCTAAAGAGTTGTTTTGTTGGTTCCTCCGAACTTCGAATGAATTTAAGTTCTTGCGTTGAGTAATCGATTTCCATTACACCTTCACTCCCATATACGCTTAATTTGCGGTATTTAGTGGGCGTCAGCCAATTCACTTCAATCAAACCTTGCACATTATTTGAGAACTCTAGGAGAATGAAAGCTGCATCTTCAAAGGTGCCTTTTTCCCTATGAAAATAGCTTAATTTACTTTGAATATCGGTAACATCCCCAAACAGAAAACGTTGGATATATATTTCATGGATTCCTAAATCTAGTACAACGCCTAGATCCCAATAGCGTTTTGGATATCGTCCAATCCGTTTGGAACTTATCATAATCGGTGTGCCAATCTCAGGCAATCGTTTAATTAACCGTTCAACTACTGGATTGAATCGCTCAATAAAGCCACACGTGATTCGGACATCAGAGGAATAATTTAAAAGCTGCTCCACATCTTCCAAATTCGTCCCAAGAGGCTTCTCTAACAGCACATTAATTCCTTTTTCTACGAAATCTTTCGCAATTAAGGGAATAAATCGGGGTGGAACGACAATACTTACCGCATCTAAATCTTCCTGCTTGATCATCTCTTTATAATCTGGATAATAATTGATATGCAAACTTTCAGCAACTTGCTTTCCTCGCTCTTCATCCGAATCTGCAATGGCTCGTAAATCCGATATTGCGTTATACACCCGACAATGGGCTCTCCCGAACCAACCTGCCCCAACTACTGCTGTCTTCTTTCTAGCCACATCTATTCCTCAGGTCTTATAATCTTTAGGACCCAAAAAGCCTTCTAACTGCCTTCTAACTTCTTTTTGGATTCTGAATATTTTCTAATTCCTTTTCAGATTATAATTCTTTTTCTATTTTTTAAAATAAATTGAATCCCATTAAAAGGTATTTAATTTGAATGGAACTTATGAGAGAAACAAAAAAAGGAGAATTAAGTTGATTTGTTTTTTAAGGACAAGTTCAATGGTTCCGGCTTTGCTTTCCGCGTTTTCCAGACCACGAGGATCAGTGCCGCCATCATGCCAATAAGCACTCCTAGAAAAATTAAGATCAGCAGGGTATTCGAATCGATCGCTGGTTTGCCGGGATAGTCATCCGGATTTAGAGGACTGGTTCCTTGGGCGATTTCCGTTCCATCGGAATAGCCATCGCCATCCGTATCCGGGGAACTGGGATTTGTGAACAGGCTGAAGATCTCAACATCATCGGATAGAGTATCATTATCGGTGTCTCGATCTAGCGGATTCGTGAAATGCACGTAAATCTCATCGAAATCGCTGATGTTGTCATTGTCCGTATCATTTTGGAGGGGATTCGTTCCGTAATTTACCTCAAAGCCATCATTCAGATTGTCGCGATCCGTGTCGCCCCAATAGGGATCTGTTTTCCAAAGCAGTTCCTCCGCATTCGGAAGCCCATCCGTATCCAAGTCCCCATTGCCGTCCAGATCGTCCTCCACCCAATAATTCGACCCAGTATCGCTGACCTGGTTCCAGATTTCCGTATCATTATTCTCACAAACCAGATTGCGATAGAAGTAATTGTCATCCCCGTTAACTTCGATGCCGAATGCTCGATTAAAGGCGAGGATACTATAGAGAATCCGATTACCCTCACATGCCGCATCCAAATAGAGCCCATCCGTTAAGCTATTCAAAATCGTATTATATGCCAACACATTCAAATATGAGCCAGCGGTTAAAGCACATCCCTCCCCATTCCCATCCAACGTGTTTCGATCGATAGTATTACTGCTGGATCCCGTGAGATTAATACCACTCGTGTTATTCCAAAGCGTATTTTGTGTAAGTGTATTTTGATTGCTGTTTAATAGGTAAATTCCAACTGTATTATTGAGTAACACATTTCCCTGGAGGTTGTTCAGATTCGCTGCCACTAATATTCCTTCCTTGATGTTGTCTTTTATCGTATTATTAATGACCTCCGTCGGATTAGAATCCAGAGGATTGCATTGCACGAAGAGTCCATGATAATTATCTTCGATGAAATTTCCCTTCACGGTGTTATTGCTCCCATCGACCATCAACGCAATACCTATCCCATATGGCGGCCATTTGTTATTTCTCGCCGTATTATTCAGGATTGTATTGCCAACCGTATGACCATAATCGAGGAGACAAATCCCTATAGAATGGTTATCCACTATATTATTCGAGATAATGCTGTAATGAGAATCTTCGGACTGATAGATTCCTACGACGCCATTTTTAGCTCTATTCCGGTCAATGAGTGTATAATTCGAATATTGTAAAGATATTGCGTAGTTTGTAGTGAGCTCCACCGTATTAGCGTCCAATATATTATATTTAGTATGATTTAGATAGATCCCATAATCATTTGCAGTCAAGGTGTTATTCATTACCTTCCCATTAGTGACATTTTCAAGGTCTATTCCACACCTATTTGTATCGGTATTTGTGATGGTACAATTCCGTAAAATGAAGTGCGCTGCGGTATTTCTGATATAAATGCCATTGAGGCCTGTACCACTTGCATTAATCACGTAATTCTCGAGAATAAACGGATTCCCCTCGGTTCCATTCCCCTCCGAAGCTTTGCTCTGTAACGCCGTATCTCCATTGATGACAAACGGTGCATCTCTTGTTTTCAACGATATATTCATATTGCGTTCTACACCCGGTTTAATTTGACATGTTATTATGCCCATTGAAAGCATCAATAAGAGCACGATGCACAGACTTAGTCCATACTTCTTCATTTTGTTCATTGTTCATGCCTTCTTATGCGCTGCCTATTTCTTTTTATAGATTAACTAATTTCTTGATTTGAAACTCTATTTATATTTATCTTGATAACTTTTTGAAATAAAAAGAAAATTTTTTAATTCCTTAAAGTCCTCTTTAATTCCATTCGATTATGATTTTGAATTTTTGGTGATTAGCGCTGCATCTCATAACGACACAAGATTGGACCCTTGAAGATATAGAAACGGTTCTACAAAAGGCTACAGAGTTAAAAAAGAATCGAGAATTCACCGAGGAGCTCAAAGGGAAAACGTTCGTCATGATTTTTTTTAATCCATCCACACGCACGCGGACTTCTTTCACTGCAGCCATGGTAGAATTAGGCGGGTATCCTATGGCGGTCGAAGCGGATAGGATATGGTTGGGGCAAGAATCCGAATCACCCAAAGACACGGCGAAAGTCCTTTCTCGGTATGCGAGTGCAATTGGCGTTCGGATTTTCCCGAATATCACGAAATGGAAATATGGCGCCTCGCATGAACTCTTACGGGAGTTGGCGAAGTGGTCCGATGTCCCCTTGATTAACCTAGAGGACGATATGTATCATCCTTGCCAAGCCCTAAGCGATATTTTCACGGTGCGTGAAAATAAGAAGAAACTCGTCGGTAAAAAGTTCTTGTTAAGTTGGGCGTATCATCCTAAACCACTTCCCCTTAGTGTTCCCAATTCAACAATCCTCATGATGACCCGGTTCGGAATGGAGGTTACGCTTCTGCACCCCCCCGGGTTTGAACTAGATGCGAAAATCATCGAAATGGCGCGGCAAAACGTTGCAGAAAGTGGCGGTTCTCTTACTATTGAAAACAAGCTCGAGGATGGCTACCGTGATGCTGACATCGTCTATGTGAAATCTTGGAGTTCCTTGAAAGCCTATGGGAATCCTGCTGAAGAGAAAAAGCTCCGTGTGCCCTACCGCGGGAAATGGATTTGTGATGAAGCCAAAATGGATCTCACTAAGAAAGATTCTAAATTTATGCATTGCCTTCCCCTTCGGCGGAATGTGGTTGCTACAGATGGTGTGGTGGATGGTCCGCACTCAATCATTTATGACCAAGCCGAGAATCGCTTGCACGTCCAGAAAGCTATCCTATTAAAACTATTGAAATGAATCGCTCCAGTACGTCGATAGTTTTTTGAAATTCTCCTATATTGATATGCTCTCTCGGCGTATGTTCGACGCTTGGATCACCCGGTCCATAACTGACAACTGGAATTTGCCATTTATTACCAATTAATGCCATAAAATTCGTTCCAGACTTGCGAAGGAATTTGGCTTCGGCATTCGTAATCTGTTCTATGGCGCTTTTTAAGGCATTCACAAGGTTTGTTTCTTTCTCCGCTCTGAAGCCCTCAATCTGACTTAATACCTCATACGAAATTTGCACTCCACTCTGAGTTTGAAGGCCTTGAATTATGGTATCGATTGTACTGAGAATTTGTGTTGAATTTAATCCAGGCGGAAATCGGAGGTCTATATCAAGGGTGCAGGTATCCGGGAGGATGTTCGTAGCTGCACCCCCTTGCATCAAGGTAATATTTGGCTCAACGCTGAAATAGGGTGTTTTCCCTTGAAAAGGCTTCTCTTGCATTCTATTATTGAGTTGTTGCCAGAAATTAATAGCCTCGTGGATTGCATTCAAATTTCCATTTGAGCTGGAAACGTGCAAACTCCCCAGATTGGTGCGGACTGTTAGATGCAGATGGAGCCGACCTTTACAGGCAGTACAGATGCGATCAATTCCGCTTGGCTCTCCGAAGATTGCAAAATCTGGTTTTTCTAACGTTTGTAAAAGGCTTGTTATCCCCTTTAGTGAGCTCTCTTCTTCCACAATCCCAGCTACAATTACTTTTCCTGGAATGTTCTTTCCGATGAAACGGGCAGCAGCGCACACCATCGAAATGAGGCATCCTTTCGCATCGATAGCCCCGCGTCCATATATATTATCTCCAGATACTTTAACCGGGATCGTTCCGATAACCGT
>Ga0315277_10000614_pt1 | contig 56096 bp, 41 predicted proteins | sample YL17G05_15_MG_FD_203695 | JGI IMG/M metagenome (GOLD analysis project Ga0315277, IMG submission 203695) | Sediment microbial communities from Yellowstone Lake, YNP, Wyoming, USA - YL17G05_15 | ecosystem: Environmental > Aquatic > Freshwater > Lake > Sediment | place: USA: Wyoming | collected... | reverse complement strand
AAATCCATTTTGGCAACATGCCAAAACCATTGTTCTATTTTCTACGTTCCAAACCGTGCATAAGCGCTGAAGCAATATCAAAAAGCCCCATATTTACTTGCTACTGATCCCATATAAGCAGTTCACGACAACCGAATTTTTAAGTGCCCCACTGAAGTGAGTAACAAACCTTTATCTACCCACCTCCTTTCCAGTGTGTACTGCCAATTCCAAATACTCCTGATTGCAGCGCACGAGATGGAAGCAAACACCAACTTTTTACGGCTTGGTGTCCTGCCTGCCAAGTCCTCATAAATACTTATGTGCCGCGTGTTAACCACATCGCCGCACACAATCACATTTCACCTATACCACTGTAGCAGATTGACAGCCGTTTTTCAAGAAAACTATCTGCGAAAAAGCATTATAGGGCGTTGAAAAAAACAGCAGGCGGCACTCTTTCATACACAACTCTTGTATTTATAGGACTTTAGGACATTATTGAGTTTCTACGTAATCTATGCAGGTCAAATTCGGATTGCTCCAAAACAGCCGGGGCCTGTGCCGGGTATCCGGCGCAGGCCCCGAATCAATACCAACCACGAATCATAGATTACGGCCAGAGTACTTGTTCAAGCCAATTGTCTGCAAGCATCGAGAAGTCCCTGAAATCTATAATGTTCGGGTCGCTCTTATACAGGTCCGCTGACGAAACAAGCGGCAGATAAACGCTTCCTGTGCCTCTTGTGGTCAGATAAGCAACCTCCTGCGGAGAGAGGGCATAGTTGTAAATTCTGAAGTCATCAACAGCGCCGGCCCAGCCGCCGCCCCAGGCGCCAAAGCAGCCAATGACGGTCTGCAGAGGCGATTCAATCGTGCCGATGTTGTTGGCGTCATTGGAATCGCAAACGACGTTGCCGTCGTGGTAAACAGCGATATAGTCGTTGGTGCCGTCCTTGACAAAGGCCCAGTGGTGCCATCTGCCGGTGAAGTCACTCATAGTAACTACGTAGTGGCAGGCGGCAAGGTCATCGCCTGGGTCGCCCGGGTCACCGCCTAAGAACCTATAATGCACGGCAGGACCAGTAGAGAATGTGGGCGGCCAGGGAGTAGGCAGCCAGATATCAATCACGACGTTCGGGTCGCCTGTGGCGCGTATGAAAGGCCACCAGGACTGGCTCTGCGGGAAATCATTTTCGTTTATTTTTATCCAGACAGAAATCGAGATGTTCTCGTTAATACGTTCGGAGAACAACCGAGCGGGAATCTCAATATTCTGGCCCTCACCGGTGGGGATACCGTTGAAGTAGAGGTAGCCGCCGCTGTCGTAACCGCCGCCGGCATTCCAGCCGTTGTCAACATGCAGAGTACCATTGTAGTCATTTGCCCAGTCGCGAGCGGCCGTGCCGGAGCCATCATCCAGTTTGTACCAGAGAACCGGGTTATTGGGCTGCTGGACGCTGAAGGTATGGTTGCCGTCAGCGTTGAGCCACTCGTTGACCATATAGTCAGTATCGGCCAGGTTGACAATGCAGTCGCCGGTGAGGTCTGCCAAAGGCCCGTACTGAGATACGCACCTTGATGTATACAGTCGAATATCGTCGAAATAGGCGGTGCCTTGACCGCCGTCCGATGTGCTGTAGTTGCACCGGGCACCGAACCCGATGCTCAGGTACCTGACGGCCGCAAGGTTCACACCGTTGCTGCTGAACTCACTCAAGGCGATGTCCCACTGCTTCCAGCCGAGGTTCCTCTGTGCGTTCGGGTCGGAATTGCTCACTACGTAAGCGTGACCGGCTGTGTCCTCAAGGACGACATACATCCTGTCGTAGGTCGGATGCGCGCTGTTGCCGGCAGTTCCTGCAAAGGATAGTTCCAGCGCCTTGGGTGTCTTAGTGGCGCTGCCTGTGGTCCAGTTGACGCCGGATGGGCCGAAATCACGGTGAATCTCAGAATAGTAATCGTTGCCGACTAAGGTGCCGTTGTTGTCGTAGGTGAACCTCATATTATCGCCGTCGTCATAGACCCAGCTTCCTGTTCCGTACGGCGAGCAAAGCGGATAGTTGTAGTCATACGGGTTCCAGTTCACGTACAACTCTGCATCACTGGTGTAGGCGTCAAAGTTCTCGACTACGATGTAATCCGGCACAATGAAGCTCCACACATCACCTTTCCAGAACTTGTTGGGGTCGGCTATGTTGTTGATTTCATCGACGCGCCAGTAGTAGGTGGTGCTGAACTCAAGAGGTTTGGGGTCATAGGTGTTGACGTCGCGATTTGCATACGTGACGTTCGGATGGACGGCTCTATTGGCATCGTTCACTTCATTGATGTCCGTGCCGATATACACGTCGTGTCCGCCCGTGGCTTTAATCCAGTCACCCTTTCGCCAGCTAAGAACAATTGTTGTCAGATTTTCTATTGTTGACCCGTCAGCCGGTGTGGGTTCAATCGCCTTTCCGCTGCCGAGAGTTGTGAATCTCCAGACATCGCCTTTCCACAGCCCCGGCAGAGGGCCAGCGGCATTTACCTCGTCAATGCGCCAATAATAGGTCGTTATTGGCGAAAGCCCATTGGCCAAGTAGTTGGGGTCAGTTCGGCTGCCCTTGTAAACGCCCATCGGATTGCCGACAGAGGCATTCGTCACTGCTGCCTGGTCGGTGCCGAGATACACATCGTGTCCGCTTGTATCGGCGGCAAATGTCCCGCGAGTCCACTTGAGAAGTACCGACGAGGCAATGCCGGTTGCAGCATCGGAAGGCGTGGGTTTGCTTGCCTTGCCGCTGGTGGTGGAAAATCGCCAAACCTTTCCCTTGTACGGCACACCGGAGTCCTGGTTGACTTCGTCGATGCGCCAGTAGTAGGTCTTGCCGTAGTTGAGGTCCATATCGCCGATGGTCGGATAGAACGTTTGTGCCTGACCGACGGCCTTGCGGACGCTGTTGGGGTCAAGAGTTCTGCTGGCATTATTGACGTCGTTGTAATCAGTGCCGAAATATACGTCGCGGGTAATCGAGTAGTCGCCGGCAACCCAGCTAAGCACGACATCCATAGCTCCCATATTACTTGCACCGCTGGCGGGACTTGCACCGGAAGGCAAATCCGGTATTCGCTCAGCAGTGAATATCAGCATTGGCCCAACGCCCGCATAGGTACCGCCGTGACTGATAATACAAGCAGCGGATTCATACGCGGCATGGTGAATAACGGTCACACCGACATTCGCGCCTGGATGGTCGAGCCAGTTCTGAACATAAGAGGTCGGAATTGTGCCGTGGAAGAATGCCGGCGCCCACCAGGTGCCAGGCGGAGGCGTCCAGCCCGGCGCATTTGGCTCCCATTTTAGAATGCCCAAGACGTTGTTAATGTCGTAGAATGCCCTCCAGTCACGGCTGCCGACGTAGGTGCTCCAGAAACAGGTCGGCTCATCCCATGCTTCCGGGGTCTTGACAATCCGAAATCTTGTATCGGCCCAGGCACCCCAGGGCGAGCCGACATTGATATCGACTATGGACGATGTGATTCGATGGTTGTACGTATAGCTCGCCAAGCTCCATCGCCACATAATCGGCGTTGCGCCGTTGGCGGGTATCGAGCCTGTGCAGTACACGCCGTCCTGGTCGGACCACTGCGGGTCCCAGTACTCTGGACTGCCGGCCTCATGCCAGTTTGCCGTTCTCTGCGGATACTGGTCGGTTGCCGCCGAGCTGATGTTTACTGCGGCCACTTCCAGCTCATTAACATCCACAGCAAAACCGCTGCCAACTATACACAGCACAACAACAAAAGGAATCAGATAAAACTTCTTTTTAGACATAGTACGTCCTCCTTTCAAGAGATAAATAACCTTCTTTGTTTTTGAAAAAACCGATAAGATAACAGCATTGTGGATACACTGATATCCCCTAAGGTATGCACCTCTGGCTTGCTTCGGTGTGGTCTCTCATCACTCAACCGCCGCATAGGCGCCTCTTGTAATTACAAGGGCTTTTCAGTGTGTACTATAACAGTAGTTTACCAGACCGGCCGGGACGTTTCAAGACAAATATGGTCGGAATGCGGATATTGTCGCTTTTTTATGGATTTTCTAAGTTCTGTATTTATAAGCTGTTATAGGTTCCTCGGCAACCTTGCAGCATAAAATTGCCTATCCAACTGCAACGACCGCAGTTTTTTGCCCCTATGGCCGGTTTGCTGACTCTTTTTCGAGTACTGCTGTTTCCTGCTCGGCAGCTAAGGTGTGCTTCCCGAAGGCCACAAATCCCATTCCAGCCAGTCATGAGCCAGTAAGGTAAAATCCTTCAGGTCAATTCTCTGGCAACACGGCATCGACAGCGGGCACGGGTCAACGTAGATGTTCGCCTCACTGTAGGGGTACGGTATCTCGTCGCACTGCGGCCAGTACCAAGGATTCCACAGCCACCTTACCTCCTGTTCGCTCAGGAGCCGGTCATAAACACGTACATCGTCAAGGTATCCGTGGAACGGTCGCTGAATACTTATCGGCGTAGGAGGATTCGAAACCAAATTACCCTCCTCTTCTTGGGCGCCGAGCGTCCAGTTCGGGTCAGCCCACTGTACGGCGTGACGGCTGTTGCCGTAAGGAATCTCGTTCATATCGTTCTCGCCGTCCAAAATCCCGTTGATGTACAAACGCTGCATACCGCCATTCATATCCGGGTACTGCTGGTACGTTGCCACAATGTGATACCACCTGTTCAGGTCAAGTTTGAAGGACGACACGATAACTCCGCTGCTGTGCACCACACAGTGAACCTGTCTTTCGAGGTACGGCACAGAGCCGAATTCAACCTTCTGGTAACTTTCGCCTTTGGCGACCATATCTCCCCAGCCGCCCGACTCAGTTGACAGCTCTTTCTGGTTTGCCCAGAAGACAATAGTAAACGACTTGCCCGCGAAATTACCGTCCTGACCCCACGTGCCGCATACCACGTAGTCGTTGACGTCGCCTTCCTGGTCTGTGTACAGCACGTTGCCATCTCTGACGGCGTCATAAACAATACTCGGTGTACCCATCGGCGTACCGTTGCCTGCTGCGCCCACTCTGCCGTTCAGGTCGTTGTTGTAATTGCCCTCAAACTGATAACGAACCAGCATATTCGGGTCATTTGGGTCAACATATACCCACCACGGCAAGTCCTGCATCAGCCAGGCGTCCGTCATTAAATCCAAATCATCCAGGTTGACAACACAGTCACCGGTCAGGTCTCCCGGCTGTCTGTAGCCCGGCTCGCCTAAGCATCGAGGTGGGTACAGTCGAATGTTGTCAAATACAACCACGCCCTGACCTCCCGGCGTACCAGGATACATATTGCACCTGACACCAAATCCAAGATACAGGTATTTGACGCTTGTCAGGTTCACACCGGCGTCGTTAAAGTCGCGCAAATCAATGTTCCACTCATCCCAGGACGTTTTCTGCACGGCATTCGGGTCTTCGTTGAACACTATCGCCATATTGCCGGCCGCGTCCTGCACCGCTACGTACATCCTGTTGTAGAAGCTGTCTGCGCTCGGATCCCCATTGTTGGTGGCGGCACCCTTATAGGCCAAGGCCAATGCCCTCAACGTCGTGTCGGCATCGCCGTATGTCCAGTCTGTACCGCTTGCGTACATATAATTTACCTCTGAAAAGTAGCCAAGAACGCATAGGCCGCATAGGCGACCGTCGTTATAACGGTCATTGTTGTCGTACTCGAATCTCATCCCCGCACCGTTCTGTCCGGCGGCGTCCCGGGAAACAATCGCACCGTTCCCATACGGGGCACACGCATAATTAACCTCCTGTGCCCATGCGGCACGCAAACTCGCATTGTCCGGATACGTCGAGAACTCATCCACAACACGATATTTGCCTACTGTAAAGTTCCAGGTATCGCCTCTCCACAAATAGGGATGTGGGCCTGCTTCATTAACCTCGTCAATGCGCCAGTAGTATGTCATCCCAAGTTTAAGTCCGGTTGCGAGCCAGCAGGAGTCGCTGACGGCGCCCTGGTACTGAGGGTCGTTTGTGTTTGCGTCGTTGACCTCGTTGAAATCGGTCCCGAAATACACCTGATGGCCGTTTGTATCAGCCGTGTAATATCCCCTGACCCATTGGAGATTCACCTGCAACGGCTCACCAACACCGATGCCAATCGTCGCGCCGCAAGGCGGGTAGGGCGGTGCGGGACAATCGCACCAAGTCCTGAATTGCTGAACGGCGCTTTTCCAGTACCATTCACCGTTCGGGGCGTTCTTGTCGTTGGCCTCAATAACTCGCCAGTAGTAAACAGTATTTCCCTGCAGCGCGCTGCCCGGATAGTTGGCCTCGATACTGAAGTAGTTTGAGTCCTGAGCGCCTATAATATGCCCGTATTGTGTTCCTATCGGGTAGTTCAGGTTTGCCGATTCTACCCAGGACTCGTTCGTATGGAAGAAGACGTGGTGGCCGTTGCCTTTCTGCGGATTGGGGCTGCCGAGGTACCCACCTCCATACGCAACATAATCGCCCGGTTTCCAAGTGAGTGTTACATACCGCAGACCAACGTATTCCGTATATGGCGGTGGATAGAGTTCATACGCTTCACCCGGCGATGCCTTGTAGGCGGTTACGGTCGTCTTATTCGGATTGCGCCAGTCGTAATCAACAACCAATTGTGCACGCGGGTGCGTTACTATGTTGCCTTCGTCCATTGAACCCTCGCCGTAAGCGGTAAGCCAGCCGTTATTGTAATAATATAATACCCTGTCTGTTGCGCTTTCTCCAGGCAGTTTTATGCCGGAGTAATCATCCATATCGCCTCGGATGATTAATGTTCCGCCAGTGATATCCACCCACCCTTGTTGCCCGGGCCAATATACATACGGACCGTAGCCGCACACGGAATGCCCTTTTCGCAGATTCAATACTTCGCATTCGATGACCCCGCCGTCGAGGTGGACATAGCCATTTCCATATACCGGCTGAGCGCAGGTACAGGGGTCGCCCGGCGAAGTGCACGGGCAATCGTCACCTCTTGCCACCTCGAAGAATCCACCGGTATCGGCCTCGGGAAGTAATACATTAATGGTACCTCCTGTCATATTTAAGATACCCAGGTCACGGTAGCCGACCCAGAGCTTGGTTACGTTGACGTCGCCGCCGAAGTTATTCAGGATTCCCTGTCCGCCGTCGCCCCAGCCGGAGCCGAGCATAAATATCTGAGGATAGCCCTCCGACGACAGCCCTGACGTCAACTTTCCGCCGTTTTGAATGGTGAGCATTGGAATGTTTGTGTCCGGTCCGGGGTTTCCGACGATAGAGATAGTACCGGCATAGGCATTATAGCCGCTTGGTATAGCCGGATACCTCGCTTCAGCAAAACCCGGGCCGACTGTAACGTTGTCGTTTGGGCCGGGAATCCCGTTCGGGTCCCAGTTAGTTGGAGTACTCCAGTAATTGTTGACGCCGGAACCGTCATCCCAGCTTATACCGTACGCAACGCCGGCGAGGACGATTAAAGCAATGCAAATCGAAAACGGATTCCTCCTGCGCATAGTACGCCTCCGGTCTCAATACCTTTAACAACAAGAATTCTCCAATACCGGCTTTTAATTCTACCCTGAAGGTTATGTCGCTGTCAAGCTTTTTTTGCAGGTTTTTTAAGACACAATTATCTGGAAATCACAATCCAGCCAAACGCACGCTTGCAACAGCCGCGTTTTTGGGCTATAAACTTATCCGTTATTTGTCTTTGGTCTTGTGTCTTTGGTCTTATGTCTTGGGTCTGAAATTATGCGATATAGCAGAATGTTGATACCGACGGTTAAGGAGGCGCCCGCGGATGCGGAGATTCCGAGCCATCAGCTTATGATTCGCGCGGGACTTATGAGGAAATTAGCCAGCGGCACATATACGTATCTGCCGATTGGCTGGCGATGTCTGCAAAAGGTGATGAACATTGTCCGCGAGGAAATGAATAGGGCAGGCGCGCAGGAAATCCTTATGCCGGCCGTTCAGCCGATTGAATTGTGGCAGCAGACGGGGCGCGATGTCGATTACGGCCCGACGATGGCGCATTTCGAGGACCGGCACGGCAGGGCAAACGTGCTTGCCCCGACCGCTGAAGAGGTAGTCACCAGCATCGCCGCCGGGGAAATCAAATCATACAGGCAACTGCCGATGAACCTCTATCAAATCAGCTTCAAGTTCCGCGATGAATTCCGCCCGAGGTTCGGCGTGCTGCGCTCACGCGAGTTTATAATGAAGGATGCCTACAGCTTTCACACAACTGACCAGTGCCTCGACAAAGAATACTGGAATATGTACGAGACATATAAACGCATATTCAAACGCTGCGGCCTGGATTTCGTCATCGTCGAGGCCGAATCCGGCGAAATGGGCGGCTCCGGGTCGCATCAGTTCACAATCCCCTGCCCCTCAGGCGAAGACATCATCGTCTATACCGAAGACGGCAGTTATGCCGCCAATCTCGAAAAAGCCGCAGTTGACCCGCTGCCAAAACAAAGGACGGAGGACGGAGGACGGAGGACAGAGGACAGAAAGCTGGAAGAAGTGCACACTCCCAACGTCGGCTCTATTGAAGCCGTCTGCGCTTTTCTTAAAACCAAACCGCAGGAAATGATTAAGACCCTCATCTATAGCACCTACGTTTATAAAGATTTCGAGAAGGAACGTGCTGCACACGAGGCAACCCATAAAGACGGTGCATACTTCCGAACGGGCCACTTAATCAAGCACTACGCCGTCTTGGTGCGAGGGGACCATGAAGTTAACCCAGAAAAGCTGACACAATCCTTAGGGGGCCAACACGTTGAACTTGCAGACGAACCCCAGATCAAAAGCTTGACTCACGCAGAGGTTGGTTTTGCCGGCCCGATGGGACTTGCCGGCAAGGTCTCAAAAATGGTTATCGACCACGCGGTGGCCGCTATGACCATCGGCGTAACCGGTGCAAATAAAAACGACTACCACGTCAAAAATATCGTCCCCGGCAGGGATTTCCCTCTTGAAGGTAACAATGTCATTGTCGCCGACATTCGCAACGCAGTCGAAGGGGACACGCACAACGGCAGGAAATTATTGTTCAAACACGGTATCGAGGTCGGCCAGGTCTTCAAATTAGGCACAAAGTATTCTGTAAAACTCGGCTGCAAATTCCTGGACGAAACCGGCAAAGAAAAGCCCTGTCTTATGGGCTGTTACGGCATCGGGATTAACCGCATCGTCGCCTCGGCCATCGAAGCAGCCAACGACAAAGACGGTATCCTTTGGCCAATCAGCATAGCACCGTTTGAGGTAATCATCGTATCGGTCAATCAGGATGATGCTGAGGTTGTGAAGACGGCTGAGGACATTTATAAACAGCTCCTCGGTAAAGGTATCGAAGTCCTGTTAGACGACCGCGATGAGCGTGCGGGCGTGAAATTCAAGGACGCCGATTTGATTGGCATCCCCATACGTATCACCATCGGCAAAAAGGCCCTCGCCGCCGGCAACGTCGAAATCAAACTCCGAAGCGAACAAAAACCCAACGCCGTCCCCATTGCCTCCGCCGTCGAAAAAACCGCCGAACTGGTCGCGTCCCTTAAACAAAAACTAAAAGCATAATAATAACTCAACACTCATAGCTCAAAACTACTAATGTGGGATTTGCAAAACCCCAAACCCGTAAAGCTCATAATCGGCATCTTAGCCGCGAATGAAGATGCCCTTGCGGCGGCTGTTAAAACCATAGACAAGCAATTCGGCATAATCGACCTTGAAAGCGACATCTGGCCTTTCACGCAAACCGAGTACTATAAGAAGGAAACTGGCGAGAACATTTTACGTCAGTTCGTCTCCCTTGAGAAACTTGTTGACCCCGGCAAACTCGCAAAAATCAAACACGCCTCCAACAAGCTCGAACAAAAGCTCGTCCGTTTATTAAAATCACCCCTGCCAAGACCCGTCAATCTTGACCCGGGGCTGATTGAGCCGTCGAAGCTGGTGCTGGCGACAACAAAAAACTACTCGCATCGTATCTACATTGGCCATAAAATGTACGCCGAGGTGACGCTTGTTTTTGATAAAGGCAACTGGCGGCCATTTGACTATACTTATCCCGACTACAGGCAGCAGTGTTATTTCGATTTTTTCAGTAAAGTGCGGTCGCGATTGCTCGTGCAGATGAAGAAGTAGAAGGGACGGGTCGCCAATTTCTGATTTATGATTTGCGATTGCTGATTTTAATTGCGGACTTGTCGCTCCGATTTGTTCTGGCGGAGAGGGAAAACGCTGGTTATTTTCATAAGTCATTTCCAAGCAGGAGGTTAGATTCATTTTCTCATTTTTGTAAATTGGGTTTGTTTTGGCTTTGTTTTTTCGACTGTTGCGCGCAGTAGCTGTTTCATAAGCCCTTTCTATGCATAGGTTTCGGTTTGTTTCGCATTTTTGGAAATTGGGTTTGTTTTGCAAAATCATACGTCGTAGACCGTGACTCGTGGCTCGGGACCCGTGGCTTGTGGCCCGTGACTCGGAAGAGGGGTGTTGTGAATCGGAACTCGATTGCGGGTGGAGGGGTCCAAATTCAGCAGCAAAAATTTTGTCTCGAAATAGCGCCAATTGTCTTAAATTGCACTCGAAATAGCTTGAAATCATCGTTTGCGCTATCGAATTGGCACTGAATTGTACGCCAAATTGACTGAATTGAAGGGGGTGATTTTTCGTAAGTTGTTTTGCCATAAGGAGTTCGGTATTTTACCTCGCAGATTGGGACGATTATTTTTTTCTGCAGGCGAGATAGGCAAGTTGAGGTGGTTGGGTAAAGATGCCGGGCTGGCTATTCAGTTGTAAAAGAGCGCGGTAGTTGCCGGGACCCCCAGGCAGGCCTGGGGGCTAACCGAGAGGGCAAAAATGTGTCCTCTACTAATGGGAGCAACCTGCGCGATTTCGACGAAAAAAGTTCGCCACAAAAGACACAAAAGGCGTCAAAGTAGTTTGTAAGTTATTGAATAATAAGGGATAAGGGAAGGCGAAAATATTTTTCTTGTTTTTTGATTTTTGTTAGCAGCTACCTGCGCATTTTCCTCAAACGAGCGTTTGAAATGGAGGGGGAAGTTGGCCACAAAAAAGCACAAGAGGCACAAACCACGGATTGGCACGGATTTTCACGGATTTTTTGACACGGAAGAACATGGACTTTGTTAGACACGGACTAACACTGTTTTTTTTCACCGCGGAGAACGCGGAGATCTATTCTAATCGCGGATTCCTTCGACTACTGCTCAGGACAGGTTCGCGGAGGACGCAGATTTTTGTTAGCCGCGAATCCCTGCCTATGGCTTGCATCCCCGACAAAACCTTTCGAGGACAGGGGGCAGGAAGGCACAAAAGGGATAAGTTTTTTAGACGCAGATTGCGCAGATTTACGCGGAGATTTAAGAGTAATTATGGCAGGATGAAAAGGATATTAAAAGGTACGGACTTATTCAACAGCCCCGATGTCCCTCGTTTTACTCAGTGACTTTTACTTTGGCCAGCTTTTTGTGTAAATCCAACATCCGGTCAACAAGCTTTATCATTTTATCACGCTTGTACTGCCTCCCTAAGTCTATTTATCATCTTTATCAGAATTTGAACCATGTCAAGAATATCATTTTCTTTAACGACAATACGCTGTCCTACCTGGTAACTAACATCACCGCTTTTCTTGATATACTTATCATCAACAATCCCCTCTTTGTGTAATAGCAGGTGACGACGCTGAAAATAAAGATTCAGGCGATTTAATTCTTCATCGCCGACCAAATCTACATACGTTTTACCAGCTAACTCTTTCCAGAGTTCACTTCCCTCATCAAGTCTTTGAAATACATTCGCTTTTAGTTTTAGCTTCGCACTTGGATGTTGGCTGTATAATTGTTCGCAAGCCCGTTGAAAAGCCACAACGCCATCCGAGAGACAGGATTCTACCAGTGAACGGCAGGTAAGTTCAGCATCATCCTTGCTAATTTCAGATACAACCTTACGAATAGAGTCAAGATTGCTGATCTTGGCCCGGATTTTCTTCATGGCATCTTCGAAAACCCGTATAGCTGAACTGTATCCACAACGAGGGCAGAAAAATCCACCGCCAAGTACCGCAAAATGAACTCCACACTTTTCACACTCAATTTTGAGCTGCAATTCCTCCAATGCCTTTAACGGCATGATTGATTTGGGAGCGGTGCTACCTTTTACGTTCATTGTTATTCGTATCCAAGCATTTCGCGGCTGCTTTCGATTAAAATCATCTGCCATTGTTTTAAGATTCTGATTAAACAGACACTCCACCTGCTCCACGGCCTGTCTTTCGGCTTCTTCAGTTTGTTCTGTTGTATAAAAACTATCAGCCGGAGCGCTTTTGCCACACAATGGACAAAACAGCTTTCCATCCGGAGACAAAGTTTCCCAATCCTGCTCAAGTACCTTGAACTTAAACATACATTTTTCTGAGGGACACTCCTTATCAATATAGCCGTGTTCATCAGGCTCAATGGGAAACGTTAATTTCATATTTTCTAACTGCCGTATCTGTCTTTCAATATCATGATTCATTTTCATCCCTCCTAAAGCAGTGTCAAGTGTAGGACGCCGTTTCCCTATACCGTGTATCTGTTTACGAACCTTCGACAATTTTAGTCTCCCCTTCCGTCAGGCCGTAGAGTTTATAAAAAAGATGGTTGATTCTTTTGCCATTAGAGTTGCCTGGTATCCTTAAAAGGTCGTTCGGAAAATGTTTTATTCCAGAAAGTCAAGTTGTTGTGTTTCTTTCTTTTTGCCTTTGGCTTTTTGCGCTCTTCTGAATGTTACGTTGACGCCGGCAATATCGGGGTAATCTATCTTATGCCCTGTAAGAAGTTCCTCGATTGTGAGAATTTGCAGTTTCGGGTGAGTTCCCCAGTGTGATTTGTAAAAGCCGGCACTTGCGGATTCTCTGCGCATATCGCGCGTAGGTTTTTCCATACAAATCAGGACGCCGATTTGGGCATTTTCGCGGTCAACGACGCCTCGCAGGTCACGCACGTCTCTGACGGAGACCTTGCCGGATTTGACAGACAATATAATCTGCTTTGTCGCGCCTTTTTTAGAATCCGCCTCATCGTGAAAGAAAAGTCGGCCATCGATGCCTTTATCTGCGCCTTTCTTTTCTTCTATTGGCCTTGCGCCGACCAGACCCAGCGCCCACCATTGGAACTGATACGGGTCATTTTCGGCAAGAACCTTTGCATCAGGCAGAGAAACCGGTTCGCCTACAACATCATACTGAACTTGGTTGCCGAACATATCGTGCAGGCGGTGTTTCATGAGCGCTACTGCCAGGTGGGTAATGTCTATTCCGACCCATCGGCGTTTCAGTTTCTCTGCGACCGCGATCGTTGTTCCGCAGCCGCAGAACGGGTCGAGTACTAGGTCCCCTTCATTGCTACTTGCGGAGATTATGCGCTCAAGGAGTGCTTCAGGCTTCTGCGTGGGGTATCCGAGACGTTCGGCGGCTTGGGCGGATATAGGAGGGATGTCAACCCAAATATCGGGGATTGCTGTCCCCTGTCCATCGTCGACGAACCATTTTAGACGAGGTATGCCGTTTTCTTTTTGCGGCCAATATATGCGACCGGCTTTATCGAGTGCGTTGAGCCGCTCCTGAACAGAACCGGAGGTAATTCCGAGAGTGCGAAGTATATTCCCCGGCAGCGCCCAGTGTCGGCCCGACCGTGTGGGGTCAATCCCCCGCCAGGGGTCGCCGCTCTCGCCATGCCGGACTCCCGCGCCGGTAAGGCTAATTGGTTGGAATCGCTTCGCGGTCTTTTGGTCGACCTGGCGGAAGTGGTTTTCGATATACTCGGGGGCGTAAGTGCCTTTTAAACCTGTCCAGCAGTAAGAATCTGTTTTCGAGTAAAATAGCACCAAGTCGTGCAACGGACCAAAACGCTTCGCGGAACCGTGGGCGAAAGTTCGTTTCCAGACAATTTCGTTCCTGAAGTTGATGAGGCCGAATACACCGTCCATCAAAATTTTGAGGTAATGGCTTGCAGTTGGGTCACAATGGAGATAGATCGAGCCGGTGGATTTAAGGACACGTTGTAATTCTACAAGTCGCGGAGCCATCATTGCCAGATAGGCCATCATATCGTTTTCGCCAAGAAAGGTGCGAAATGCCTGCATCGCTTGTGAGACACGAGTGTGGCCGCTTTCGACTATTTCCTGATATGCGGCGGCGGAGATTTTATCCCAGTGCCAGGTATCCTCGAATGCCTTGATTTGGGCGGCGGCCTGGCTGCCGTTGCGCTCGGCGAAGAGGATGTTATAATCCTGGTCGCTCTTGAAAGGCGGGTCAAGATATACAAGGTCAACCGATTCGTCTTTGATATACCGGCGGAGTATTTCCAGGTTATCGCCGTAATACAAAACGTTCTCTGCCATTGCGGCCTCCGTAAAGCCAATTAACCTTTGTCGTAGTATAACCTGCGTGCCGGACAAGAGCAAAAGTCATACCCTGTATTTTACACGCCGGATGAGTTTGAGAAAACCTAAATATCAAAATGAATCCTACGGAGGGCAGGCGGCGGGGAAACGGGGCCCGGCTTCGGTTTCAACTTCGCCGGGGCAAGCGGCGTGAGCTTTGTTGTTACGAAATCTGCGCGTGACCTGCGGCGGGAAATCAGTTATCATTCATCAGCAGTGTGAACGGGGAACTATTGGCAATGGATTGTGAACGATGAATCTGGTTGTATTGGCGGTTGTGCTGTCCATCGGGGCATTTGTGCTTTCGGCCATACTGACGGCGATTGTCAGACGCCTGGCGATTGCGGCGAATTTTGTCTCCCGGCCGACGGAGGACAGGTACCACCGCTCGATAATCCCGCTGGGCGGCGGCATCGCAATTGTCGGCACAATCACAGGATTTCTGGTCTCGGCGATAGTAATAGTGAAGCTGCTCATCGAACCGGGTCGGCTGAACTGGCTCGGCGAATCGGTGACAATTCACACGGCTGGTTTTCTGGAAAAGCTCAACGAACTTGTTGTTGTCTTGTTTTGTATTTTTGCTTTGTTTGCACTCGGGTTGTGGGATGACAAGAAGCGGTTAGGGCCGTTCTTCAAGCTTGCCCTTCAGTTTGCTGTGGCAATCGTTGCGGCGGGGTTTGCCGATATTCGCGTTGAGTTTTTCATCGAAAACAAATTCGTAACTTCGGCGATGTCGGCCTTCTGGATTGTCCTGATAGTCAACGCATTTAACTTTTTAGACAATATGGACGGCGCCGCGGCAGGCATCGCGGTAATCGCAGCCGCGATACTATTCACCGCTGCCGCCGGCAGCAGCCAGGTCTTTGTTGGTGCCCTGTCACTTGTTTTCATAGGGACGCTGCTGGGCTTTCTGGTGTTTAATTTTCCGCCTGCCAAAATCTTTATGGGCAATGCGGGGTCGCTTCCGGTCGGATTTATCCTTGCCCTGCTTACCCTGCGAACCACCTATTATCACCAGGCACAGTCCGGCTCCTGGTATTCGGTATTTATCCCTCTGATTTGTATGGCTGTGCCGCTCTATGATTTTGCCAGCGTGACGTTTCTGCGAATCAGCCAGGGCAAGAGTCCCTTTATCGGGGACACCCAGCATTTTTCCCATCGGCTGAAAAAACGCGGGCTAAGTGACACGCAGACGGTCCTGACGCTTTATCTTGCAACTCTCTGCACGGGCCTCGGCGCGACTTTCCTCTACCAGGTCAACCTCCGCGGTGCTATACTGATTTTCGTTCAAACAATTATGGTGCTGGCAATTATCGCCGTTTTTGAGATAACCGTTAATAATGACAAAACCAACAACTAATGTTGATAGTCACAAAAGTAAATCGCTGCGAGCGGTCGAATACATCCTGTTCGCCGCCTGCCTGTGCGTAATCGCGCTTCGGGTCACCTTCACCGAAGGCCCCTCGCAGCAGTCCGTGCAACTGCAGGCCGCTGTGAACGATACGGTTTTCAGCTTGTCGCTGTCGGCTGTTTTGATTCTTGCCGTTGTCGTCTGGTTTGTCTGGAGTTTTTGCTCAAGCAGATTTGTCTATCGTATCAGCGGCCTGGAAATCGGCCTGGCATTGTTCTGTATCGCATCGGCTGTCGCCTGCTTTACGGCCGCAGACAAGCGAGCGGCGATTACCGGCGCCGTGACGCTGATTAGCCCGCTGTTTATGGCTGTCCTGCTGGTGCAGATTCTCGACTCGCACGCGAGGAACGCTTTGCTGCTGATATGTGTTATCTGCATTTCTGCTCTCGGCGTCGCCTGCGCATGGCAGTCGGCGGAACAATTCTTTATCAGCAATCAGGTTATGATTGAACAGTACGAGCGCGACCCGCAATCGATACTTGAACCCATCGGTATTCAGCCCGGCACGTTCAATCAAATGCTTCTGGAGCACAGAATCCTCTCGCATGACGTCCGCGCGTTTTTCACCACAGGCAACTCCGCCGGCTCGTTCGCCATCATCGCGTGTTTTGCCGCTCTGGCGGTCTTCGCAGAACGGCTTATCGCCCGCGGGGGCCAGCCCGTGCCGCTTGCGGGTGTGATGTTCTCTGCGTTCGCTCTCGCGGCCAATATATTCGCCCTTTTCATCACTCACAGCAAAGGCGCAATCGCCGCCGCGGCAATTGCAACGGTGCTTTTTTTTGTCCTGCTTGGCTTTGGCAATTGGTTCAGCGCTCACAAGAAGGTCATTCTGATTGTCTGCTTACTGCTGGTTGTCGCCGCAGGGCTTGTGGCCGTTGCTTATGGTGTCTCGTATGGACGGCTGCCCGGCGGAAACTCTATGCTGGTGCGATGGCAGTACTGGCTCGCCTCCGCCCAAATGATTGCCGACCATCCTTTCACCGGCGTCGGTCCCGGCAACTTCTCCGACTTCTACCACCGTTATAAGCTTGCCTCTGCCCCCGAAACCGTTTCCGACCCACACAGCTTGCCTTTGAGCTTGCTGACTCAATATGGGCCGCTCGGCCTGGCCGGATTTTTGATTGCGGTACTGCTGCCGCTCTTGAAGGTGACTACCCGAAGTAACCTTGCTGACAAACAGCATACGTACGGTGAATTTAAAAAACCGGCAGCCATTTATGTTGCTATCGTTTGTCTGGCAATGCTGCTCATTCGGCCTTTAGTCACCCCCGAATCGACTGCTCAAACCTTCGATGAAAAACTCTACGTCCTCTTCACGTCTTTCATTGCCCCCGTCGTCGCCTTTGCCGTCGGCTTCTGGCTTGCCTCTTCCGTGCTGCAAACCACATCCAACACTTACGCTCTGCCAGGCGCCAATATCAGTATTATTGCCCTTTCCTGCGCGCTGGTCGCCGTCCTCATCCATAACCTGATTGACTATGCGATTTTCGAGCCGGGTGTATTCACTGCATTCTGTGCCGTTCTCGCCTGCGCAGTTGCGCTTGACTCAAAACGCAGATTGACCCCGGCGTTTATCCTTAAACCTGCCGCTGTCGCCAAATTCGTAGCAGTTGCAGCCGGCGCGATTGTGTGCTGGGCGTATTTCAATTACGCACTGCTGCCGGTTGCCAAGAACACTGCGAAAATCGCCGAAGCGAAAAACGCTGCTCGGTATGCCCAGTTCGAGCTGGCGCATAATCTGCTCGATGCCGCCGCCAAAAACGACCCCTTCGACCCGCAGGCCCCGTCACTAAATGGTCGGCTTTACCTTGAGCACTTCAGCTTCTTCACACCCCGTCAGCCGCAACTTCTTTTGTCGGCGGAACAATCTTTCTTCATTGCTGCCCAGCGAAACCCCGCCGATTTTAAAAGCTTTGAACGGCTGGCTGAGGTCTATACGGCTTTCGCACAAATCTCTCCACAACAAAAAGAAGATTTCTTGAATAAAGCCCTTGATAGCGCTTCTGTCGCCGTTGAGCTTTATCCCGGCCTCGACCGGCTCAACATCCAGCTTGCCGAAATCGCCGAACAACTTGGTAAAACCGATTTAGCGATTGAGTACTACAAAAAGGCAGTCGATATCGAAAACGGTTTCCGTGCACAATTTCGGCTGATGTATCCTAGCCGTCAGGTTTTCAGCCGGCTCGGTGAAGAAAAATACGGTCTTGCTAAAAAGCGAATTGAAGCTCTCTCCCAAAAACCTGCCCCCTAAAAACCGCCGCAAACCAACTACTACGAAATCTGCGACATTATATCATCGGGTATGTTAAAGTTTGCATAGGCGTTCTGAACGTCCTCGTGGTCGTCAAAGTCGTCCATAAGAGCGATGATTTTTTTTGCCGTTGACGCATCTGAGACAGGGACATAGTTCTGCGGCACCATTGCAACTTCGGCAAGTTCGGTCTTTATTCCCTTTTCCTCGATGGCCTTCTTGAGCGGTTCATACGCAGCGGGTGCACATATTATCTCATAGATTTGGCCGGTATTATTCATATCTTCGGCGCCTGCCGACAGCACAAGCTCCATAAGCTCCTCCTCGTTGACCTTGTCGGTTGCTACCGTTATAAGGCCCTTCTTGTGGAACATCCAGCCGACGCAGCCGGTTGTACCCAATGCGCCGCCGTGTCTTTCAAAAATTTTCTTAATCTCCGACGCGGTTCTGTTGCGGTTGTCGGTCAGTCCCTCAACAACTATAGCAACGCCCGCCGGGCCGTAGCCCTCATAAACCACCGACTCGAAAGTTGCGCCGCCAAGCTCGCCCGTTCCTTTCTTTATCGCTTTTTCGATGGTGTCTTTGGGCATATTCGCCGCCTTTGCCTTGTCTATCGCATATCGCAAAGACAAGTTTGCTGAAACGTCTCCGCCGCTGGCCCTGGCAGCGACTATTATCATCCGCGCAACCTTGCTCCAGACCTTGCCTCTTTTGGCGTCTATCGCCGCCTTCTTGTGCTTTATTCCTGCCCAGTGCGAGTGTCCCGACATAGTCGCTCCAAATTACAAACCGTTGCCTCTTGCACAGATAAAATCGCTACAATATCTGCACGCTTATATTATATCGACTCAACTCTAAGCCGGAAAGCTTTTTGTTTATCCCTGCGCGCAAAAAAAAAGGACTGACAGCAGCCAACTGCTGTCAGTCAATTCTACCTCCCTCACTTGCGTTTTCAGGAGCGATATTCTATTTTTAATACGAAAGCAGAAGGGACCTACGCTTCAATTTCACTAAATGCAATCCCTACCCCGATTGTCGCATCATCCATCAACGAATTGCGTTCAATCCGCACCACCTTGCCTGCCTTAATCCGCGCAAAACCGCCCTTTTGCTTCGCCAGCGAAATCGTCCGCGGAAAGTTCAGTTCCACAAAATGACCTGCCCGCAGAGGCACTGTCACCGGCAAGCGAACCATAACGCCCGTTTTGCTGATATTCGAGCTTCTGCCGTTAAAGAAACGGTTCGCCTCCGGCAGCCAGATGCTCACAGGCCAAGACAGTTCCGTCCTTGTGCCGTTGCGTTGTTCGACTAACGTCTCCATAATTTCGTCTCCCAAAACTCATCAGTCCTTGATAGTTTTCTTATCGGCAATGTTAATTTGGATAGATTAGCGGATTTGGGTAAAATACTTGATTTTAATGAGATTTTTTTTGGCGGTATAGGAAGGAAAAAACGACTGTATTATCGGATGTTGTGGTGTGAGTGTGGCAATCTCGGCAAAATGGGCGGCTGAGGTAATAAAAAAAGTTTAATAAATATGAAGAAAAACGCGCGCACTTCGATGCAAAATTGAAAAATATAAGGAAAAGTTAAGAAAAGTTGGTGCACTTTGAGGAAAAATGGGCGCATTTTAAGCAAATTAAACCCAACAAATTCACAGTCCGTATGTTAGCTTCCAATGTTGATTTTTGACACGGACGGACACTGAATAAAGCGGAAATTTTTTCGACGCAGAGATTCTTCACCACGAAGCGGCACGAAGAAACACGAAGATATTCTCGACACGGATTCACACTGATTAACACAGTTTTTGCTCGGCTTGGGCGTACTCAAATAAGCCCTTTTTCGAAGCGAGCTTCTGTAAAGGTCTCATTCTTGTCCGCCAGGCAATAAGATTGCCCCCGCCTTAACAGGCAGCCGGCCGAAACAATCAAATGAAGCCGGGCACAAAAAGTTTTTTAATTGCGGACGACAGACACCCCCTACCGTAGTGAGACACTAAACGCCTGGGCCAGCCGAAAGCCGTCGATGGTTCGACTTTGCTTTCTTCGAATCCGGCCCTCCGCCGGGACTTCGTGCAGGCGAGTTGCCAGGCGGCAATCTGTGCTCTCATACAGAAAAAGGCGCGCAGTCGCCGGACTGCAAGCATATATTGAATCAACAGTGATGGTCCTCAACGGCGTTTTAGGCAATTAAGGATAAACCGCTAAAGTTTCAACGAAAAAGGATTGACGGGGAAGAAATCGCGTGAGATAATACCATCAGAAGAGAGCGCACGCACCAATGAGGATTCTCCGTTCTCCGCAATACTACGAAGGATTTACCCCGTGAGATAATAAGCGGTAGCTGGATATGCAGACGAAGATTTAAGATACGATAACAATGTCTTAACCTTCTGAGAATTTTTTATCTCACGGGGTAAATGGCAGGATTAAAAACGGTGCAGTACTTGGTTTTGATTGAAAGTTGGGCGATTTTGGGAGAGAATTAGAGGGAAAAGAAAAGAGAATCTATGCAAAACTTATGTCAATATATAGTGGTCATCCTGTGTTTATTGGAATTCTGTCAGGTTAAAGTGACAGAGGATGCAAACAAGCAAGTGCTTTTTTTGTGGTACCTCTTGAGACAGTAGAGAAAAAACCTTCGGCGTTATTAAATCTTGCCCAACAGAAATTCAATAACCTTACGGTTGGGGAAGAAATCTTTCTAATGAAAACAGATTACGGCGAATATGCAAGTTTGTTGCTCGGGGTACCAGATGAAGATACAAACAAAAACTACATTTTTAAACAAAGTGGTAGAGATGGCGATTTCGACCCAAATAAAGCAGAAGATTGGGATAAATATCGTATAATTAGGTCCGAGCTTATTGAATGGATATTCAAAAATCGAGAAGCAATTGAACTTCTTAGTGATGATGGCATTGACCTTGAATTTGCACGAATTGACGGGGATTTAAACCTTCGAAACCTGAAAGTAAATTCTCCGATATCCTTTAGAAACTGCACATTCACTGGCCGCGTAGATTTATCAGAAGGAGAATTTCGTTCGCTATCATTTGATGGATGTCATATGCGCCAAGGAATGAATGCTGCTTATATCAGAGTAGATAAATATCTGAGGTTTGCTGACGGTTTCACCTCTCGGGGCATGGTGAACCTCAGTGGCTCTTGCATAGAAGGAGACTTCTACGCATTAGAGGGACATTTTATCAATGCCGGGTCAATATGTATCGTAGGTGAAGGGATGACAATCGGGGGTAACGCACGATTTCAGAAAGGCTTTGAAGTACAAGGGGCAGTGATGTTTGGTATGGCAAATATCCAAGGTGCCTTCAATTGGTGTTGTATGGATCCGAATAGCGACTTTATTCTGGATCTTCGTAATGCCCGAATCAGGATACTCTCTGACGACGCAGATAGTTGGCCTAAAAAAGGCAATCTGTCTCTCAACGGCATGATCTACGAAAGTATATGGGAAGGGACACCGATAAATGCCAAAATGAGAATTGATTGGCTAGAGAGGCAAAAGGAATTTCGACCACAAACTTACGAGCAGCTGGCTAAATGCTTTCAGAATATGGGGTTTCTCGAGGAAGCCAAGGAAGTGCTGATGGCAAAGGAGGAGAAACTAACGCTTGCCCGCCCTTTAAGTGAAAGATGGTTAAGATTTATGACCCTTGGAGTATTCTTAGGTTACGGATATGATCCTTGGCGTCTTGCTTACTTTGGAGCAGCTTCCGTTGTAATGGGAGGATTTCTGTTCAGTTTGGGATTCCGAAAGAATTTGATGAGTCCTGTCAACGATTCAAGGGGGCAGACCAAAAATAATCATCCAAAATTCTCAGCACTCATATATTCGATCGAGACCTTCGTACCCCTTTTAGACCTACATCAGAAAAAATACTGGTTGCCTGATGCAAGAAAGGGGCGGACGTTAAGGGAACTTGCAGAAACGTTTCTTGGGAGGTGGGAGTTTGGGCGAATAGCGCAAAGGACAAGCAGCATACTTAACTGGCAATTATTCCGATTGCAAACAGGGGCGTTACTGCGATGGTGGTTTTGGGCTGAGATTATTCTTGGATGGATTATAACTACTCTGTTGTTAGCGGTATTGACGGGTTTGATTCACACTGGATGAAATGTATAGTAAGTAAGTTGTGGTTTACCAATTTATTTTGGGTATAGTACAGGGGTTATGCCCGATAGAGACGTAAAAACAATTCAGGATTTAATTTATTATCAATACGCGAAGATAATTGTGCGGAGGGCGTCCGGGGCGGCAGACGGGAAAGAGGCGAAGGCACAAAGATACCCGATAGGGACGTTAAAACGATACCCCCGATAAAGATCCGACACGGCGGGTAATCGCGCCAAAAAGAGGGTGGGAGAACCCCGCCACACGACAAGGTCGATGGTGGCGGGGCTAAGTATGCCAATAATTCTGGATTCCGCATCCCCGGCCAGCGGCTTGCTGGGGCAGGCAAGTGCGGAATGACAAAAGCGAACCTCACGTATGCAACCCTGGGTGAAACCCAGGGCTAAATACCTACACAAGGCAGGTAAACCCCGCCACACGACAAGGTCGATGGTGGCGGGGCTAAGTATGCAGTGGATAACGCGTTTGCAATTCGCCAAGAAATCCCGATGAGATAGACCACAGTGGGATAACGGAAGCCGTATCCCACGTGGTAAACATCTCACGGGGTTCACCCCATGAGATAACGAAAAAGTATCTCACGGGGTAAAAACGAACCTCACGTAAGCACACCTAAACAAACGCCCACGGCTACTCGTAACCTAAGGCCTGGATAGGGTCTAATCGAGAGGCCTTCCAGGCGGGATAATAGCCGAAGACGATTCCAACGCTGGCAGAAACGGCGAACGCTGCGACTATCGCAGGCACCGACGGCATTGTCTTCCATCGGAGAAACAACGTCACGGCCAGGGATGCGCCGTGGCCGAGCAGGATGCCGGCGATGCCGCCGAGGAGGCAAAGAATCACCGCTTCGGTCAGGAACTGGCGGAGAATGTCTTTTGCCCGTGCGCCTACCGCCATGCGGATGCCGATTTCTCTGGTTCGCTCGGTTACTGAAGCGAGCATAATGTTCATAATGCCGACGCCGCCGACCACCAGCGATATCAGCGCAACGCAAGCGAGCAGGCGGGTCATCGTCCTTTGGGTCGAGGCCAGGGTCTGTGAGATTTCCGTCAGGTCACGGATGCTGAAATCATCCAGCTCGCCATCCGGCAGGCGGTGCCGCTCTCGGAGCAAACTCGTGATTTGGCGGATGGCCTGGGGTATTTCCTGCGGCGAGTTTGCCGACACCCAAATATCATCGAGGTCGTTAAAACTCACCGCCTGCGGTGTGTTCGCCGCCTGCGCCGCCGACTTCTGCGGGTAAAGTTGAACCTGCTGGTTTGAATAGAGTTGCCCCACTGTCTTACCCTGGCCGGCTGATGATTGTGTCGTAACACCCTGGGTTGTGGATTGCCTCGTTCCAGAAAGCTTGAACTTGACAGTTGTCCACGGCGCAATGACAAAATCGTCCTGGTCCCTGCCCATCATATTTGCGCCCTTGGCGCTAAGCACGCCGATAACCTTCATTGAGACGTTTTTGACTCGAATCTCTTTGCCGATTGGCGATTCGCCCTGGAAAAGCTCCTTGACTATCGTCTGCCCGACTAAGCATACACGGGCGCCACTGAATACGTCACGCTCGGTAAACGGCTCTCCCTCTGCAAGGTTCGACCAGTTGCGCACGACCAGATAATCCGGCGTTGTCCCCAGGATGTTCATCGGCGACCAGTTGCGATTGCCGTAGATAATCTGCACCCGGCAATCGACGCTCGGCGCCGCGTAGCGGACCGCGCTGCACTCGCGGAGTATCGCGTCGCAGTCATCGGGGCTTAGCGTCGCATGGCCACCGCTGCCCGTACTAACGCCGCCTATGATGACATGGCTGGGGTCTATCTGTATGACGTTGGCGCCTATCGCTGCTATGGTCTGCTGTATCGAGTAGGACGTCCCTTGTCCTATCTCCATTATCGCAATGACTGAGGCGACGCCGATAACGACTCCCAAACAGGTCAGCGCCGAGCGCATTATGTGACGCCGCAACGCGTGCATCGCCATTCGCAACAAACGATAAAACGAGTGCATTATTGGCTCAACTCCTTGTCATTTTTTAACCCAGGCGCCGTAAGCATTCGGCAATGGCGTTCAACCTCGGGCCTACCGGCTGACGCCAAGGCGTATTGTAGCAAAAATCTTATACGGGTTATGAAAAAATTCGCGCGGTAGTTTTGTCCGGTGGGGCAAGCCCGCCAAACGAAAGGCGGGTAAACATTGTATCCCCTCTGTGCTCAAATAAAAAAAGCCCGGTGGGTCACACCGGGCCTGATTAACAAATAACAGTAAGCCGAGCAGCGAAGTGCCTGACTATACATCCCGAAATTAATCGGGAGTTCTAGTTAATCCCTAGAAAGGAGGTGATCCAGCCGCAGGTTCCCCTACGGCTACCTTGTTACGACTTAGTCCCAGTCATCGGACTTACCGTAGACAGGCGCTTCCTTTTCAGGTTAGCAACCCGGTTTTGGGTTCTTCCGACTCCCATGACTTGACGGGCGGTGTGTACAAGGCTCAGGAACACATTCACCGCGACGTAGCTGATTCGCGATTACTAGCGATTCCGACTTCGTGCAGGCGAGTTGCCAGCCTGCAGTCTGTACTGGGGCGACTTTTTTGCGATTTGCTCCGCCTCGCGGCCTTGCGTCGCTTTGTACTCGCCATTGTAGCACGTGTGAGGCCCTGGGCATAAAGGCCATGATGACTTGACGTCGTCCCCACCTTCCTCCGGTTTAACACCGGCAGTCCCGCTAGAGTCCCCGGCATGACCCGCTGGTAACTAACGGCAAGGGTTTCGCTCGTTAAAGGACTTAACCCGACATCTCACGACACGAGCTGACGACAGCCATGCAGCACCTGTGCAAGTTTCACCCTTGCGGGCAGCCTACACCGTTTCCGGCAAGGCATCCAAGCATGTCAAACCCAGGTAAGGTTCTTCGCGTTGCTTCGAATTGATCCACATGCTCCACCGCTTGTGTGAGCCCCCGTCAATTCCTTTGAGTTTTAGCCTTGCGGCCGTACTCCCCAGGCGGTCTACTTAGCACTTTAGCTTCGGCCAGGATGGCGTCAGAACCCCCCCAGCCTAGTAGACATCGTTTAGGGCGTGGACTACCGGGGTATCTAATCCCGTTTGCTCCCCACGCTTTCGTGTATCAGCGTCAGAACCGGCCCAGTGCGACGTCTTCACCACCGGCGTTCCTGTTGATATCTACGCATTCCACCGCTCCACCAACAGTTCCTCGCACCCCTACCGGCCTCAAGACGAGCAGTTCACCAAGCGATTCCCCGGTTAAGCCGGGGGATTTCACAAGGCGCTTACTCGCCCGCCTACACACCCTTTAAGCCCAGTAACACCGAACAACGCTTGCCACCTCTGTCTTACCGCGGCTGCTGGCACAGAGTTAGCCGTGACTTCCTCTGGGTTAGATCAATCCCGATTGCTCGGGACTTTCATACCCCTGACAGTGGTTTACATCCCGAAGGACTTCCTCCCACACGCGGCGTCGCTGGGTCAGGCTTTCGCCCATTGCCCAATATTCGTTACTGCAGCCCTCCGTGAAGGTCCGGGCAGTGTCTCAGTCCCGATGTGGCGGGCCGACCTCTCAGCCCCGCTACCCGTCAAAGCCTTGGTGGGCCATTACCTCACCAACAAGCTGATAGGAGATAGGCCGCTCTAATGCCGACGCATCTTTGGTCAGACCCCTGTCGGGGTATGACATTATCCGGTATTACCGCCCCTTTCGGTAGTTGCCCTTTCGGGCAACGACGCTATCCCGAAGCACAAGGTACGTTACCTATCCATTACTCACCCTTTCGCCACTGACTACCCTTTCGATTGCTCAATTGGATAGTCCGTTCGACTTGCATGTCTTAGCCACGCCGCCAGCGTTCGTTCTGAGCCAGGATCAAACCCTTCAGTTTGATTCGTCGAACCCCCGCTGCTGTCTTGCGACAGCAAGACGCGGGGATATCGTCTTAATAAAGGCTCAACACTTTCGCAAAGTACCATCAATGCTTTGTAAAGCATTAAGGGCACTTGGCTACGCAATCGAAAGTGCTAAAAAACTACTTTTTGTGACCCGGTGCGGCTTAGCGTACTTCATACCGCACAGGGCAGCACTTTCGCTGCTTTTCGGCTTAACTGTTTACTTGTCAAAGAGCGTCTATTTGTAAAGACACTAATGGTCAAGCAACGCTGTTAAACGGTGCTTGACCACAGCAAGCATTTCATTTTACCCCTTATTGCATCATCGTCAATAGCGAAATGGAAAAAAATAAAAAAATTTTTGTTTTTTTTCCCAACCATCAGTATCATCAGAAGTTAGGCATCCTGGCTGTAACTGTAATACTGAAATCGCGCGAAAGAAAGTCAAAACAATTTGAGGGAGTCAGCCAAATGGGAAAAGGGCATTTACGAAGGCATGTCGTGGTAAACAGGGGTAGTTCTGCTGCGTTGGCGTTGTTGGCAATACTGATATTGGTGGTTATAGTGGCTGGTGTTCAGTGGTGGATGAAGAGTCATAAGCCGGACCCCGATACGGCGGAAAATCTTCCGGTGTGGAAGGAATGGCGTCTGCGAGAGGAAAGTGAAAAGCCGGCGGCGAAGATGAGAGAAGAGCAGCCAAAACTTATAAAAGCCCTTGAATATGACGCAAACGTGGAGCTGCCTGGAACGGGTGAGGCGCGAGGAGAGGTCGGAATGGCGATTTCTGCTGAAGGGCAGGTATTTGGGAATTGGCACGGGAATTACTATAACAGCAAGAAGGCCAATTGCGATATACAGGGCGGGGCGTTTGAGGGCAAGGTTTTTCCGGGCAAGATTTACCGAGATGAGAAGGGGGAAGACCTGTCCAAGCTGTATTTTCTCGCGAGGGGCAAATTTATGATGCACGAGACCGAGTTTGGCAAAGGGCAGTATCACATCCACGCGGGAGATATTTATGTACGCGGCTGGCTTAGTCCGGACATGGGCGTGAGCAGCGAAATCACAATTACATCGGATGAGAAATACTCCGAGACCTTCAAGTGGCAGGTGTCGCGTCCTGTTAAGAATTGAATACCGGCAACGGCCTTGTCGTGACCCGTGAGAAAATGGGTAATTTAGATTGGCGATTTTCGGGAAGGAATTACGAGGGGGGATGTTTCCGGCATATAACTAACTACGGGGGAATAGTTTAGGCATACCGGCATCAATGGGGGCATTAGACGGATTAGGATGGGCGGCAAAAGAAATTTAAGTGAGGCAGGGCAATAATAACGATAATAGATATATGTGTTCAAGGATGGATGTTATATCTTGCCAGCCGAGCGGTCAAACCAGTAATCTAATGACACGTTGTGCCGTGTTGGCATTGGCGATTTAAGGAACGGGACTTATGCAGGACGGGGCTAATCAGCCAGTTTATAATGTGTGGCTTCGGTTTTCCGCGATAATTTTGGCGTTGGCACTGGCGGTTGTGCTGGTAGTGAGGTCGTTCCTGCAGGGCAGTTTGGACCCGAATTTGCCGTGGAATGAGGAATTTCGGATACTGAAGGAAGGCCAGACGGTGAAGCAGCGTTCGTCGGCAGAGCAGACGACAATCGGTCAGGTCTTGCGATACAAGGCAGATGCGGAACAGGGCGGCAGCCCGCGAGGGCAGGTGAATATTCTTATATATCCGGACGGGATAGTGAAGGGTGTTTGGAACGGGGAGTATGATACCGGGGATGGGACACATTGTCTTGTTATGGCCGCGAGTTTCAAAGGCAATATCGACCCGACAAAACCATATCCGAATGCAGAAGGGAAGAAGCAGTCGCAGGTTTACTTTATAACCAAGGGGACATTTGTGATACTTGAGACCAGGATGGAGAGCGGCAAAAGCCGAAGCATCACGGGGTACGTGTATGTCCGGGGGTGGCTGGAACCGGATTACACAGCAGTGGGGGAAGTAGTTGTTACTGAGAACAGGAAGACGTGTGAAATTTTTTCGTGGGGCGGTTTGCCGGCCAATTAGGCGGCGCAGTCGGCGCTGACGGCAAGCTTGATGCACTGCAGGTGCGAAGGGGGATGCGTACAGGTTGTTGTGTGCTATTAACAGGCGTCACTGCGTTCCCGGCCATAGGATGCTTGTACCCATCACTAAATGTCGCTGATAGTTACAGCCAACGGATAATTGATTATGGTTAAGACGGAAAAAATCGATGTCAGGACCAAAGGCAACTGCGATGTAGTTGATATCACTCGGCAGGCGGGCGAGGCGGTGGCGCGTTCGGGCATCCGCAATGGAATTGTCACGTTATTCAACGAGGGGTCAACGGCGGGGATAACGACGACGGAATACGAGCCGGGCCTTGTGAATTATGATTTGAAGGCGGCGTTCGAGAAGATTGCGCCTGAGAATGGCCGGTACGAGCACGAGAAGACGTGGAACGACGACAACGGACACGCCCACGTGCGGGCATCACTGCTGGGGCCGTCGATGAGTGTGCCGATTGTTGATGGTCAAATGACGCTTGGGACGTGGCAGCAAATCGTGTTAGTGGATTTCGACACGAGGCCGAGGACAAGGACGGTTATTTGTCAGATAACCGGAGAATAGAGTGTTGACATTTCCGCCTAAAAGGCGCAGAGTTCAGAACCAGCAAAGTTGTGCAATAAGGAGGACCACTATGCGGCGTAAGACAATAGGCGGAGCTTGCCTTGTATTGTTGTTTAGCGCGTGCGTTCCCGTGTCAGCCATTGATTTTTCATCAGCAAGACAGCTCGCCGGTTACGAGCCGGAAGAGGTCAATAATTTGATTGTCCGACCCGGGCCGCAGGATTCGACTCTTGCGGTAACCTGGCCTCTTGAAGGAAAGACAAACGGAGCGCCCGAAGCAACAGACGGAAATTACATTCTCAAGATGCAGTGGACCAATGAGGATGACCCCTGCAAAGTGGAAATAAGGCACGACTGGATAAACTCCTTCTTTGACCTTCCAGACGGGGGATATATTCATCTTGACGTTTATCTTGCGACCGAATCAGCAGAGGCAAACATCATCGGTTTGTGGGACATCAACTGGGACAACAACTGGATAGCAACAGAATGCATACCGGCAAAAATGAGGACAAACGAGTGGCGCACGATATCTTTCGGAATGCAGACGAATACCCAGAGTGACGTCAACCGTATTGAAGCGACCGTATTTGAGCAGATGCGCGGTCCTTATGGAACGATATTCCTCGACAACCTGCGATTGGGAGCAAACCAATGCAACTGCCTGCGGAAGATAAAGTTCGGCAGGTACTGGTGGTCAGTGGAGCAGAGCGACTGGCAAAAAGGAGCCGGGCCCAACTGCTACACAGACGAGCCAGATGATGTTTTTGTTGACGCAAACGGTTTTTTGCATATGAGCATTGTCTATAAGGACCCGAACTGGTATTGCAGCGAGGTCATAACCAATGAGAGTTTCGGGTATGGGACATACGTTTATACCGTAGAAGGTGATACCAATTTGCTGGACCCGAATATCGTAGTGGGATTGTTCATATTTGAGGCGAACGACGAGAATGAACCGCCGCGAGAAATTGATGTGGAGTTGACAAAGTGGGGGAAACCGAGCGACCCCAACAACGCTCAGTACGTTATTCAGCCCTGGCGTAATTTAGGAAATGAGTACCGCTACAGAATAGAATATGAGCACCCGAATGACGTGGTGACTCACGTCATTAAGTGGAAACCGCAGCGTGTGGAATTCTGCAGTTACCGGGGCCCGTATATTTCTCAGCCGCAGGGCAAAGACATTCTTGATTGCTGGTCTTATGGCGGGGCAGATATTCCTGAGCCGAACCACGAAAATCCGCGAATAAACTTTTATCTGATGAACGGCGATGCGCCGCAGGAAGCGAAGAATGCACATCTTATCATAAGGGACTTTCGATATATTCCGCTTGGCGACATAGACGATGATGAGGACGTGGATTTCGTTGACTTTGCATTATTTGCCGAGAAGTGGTTAATCGGCAAATAAAAGTCCTGATGTTGCAAGGATAGGAAGGGCCGCGGGTGCAGTTTGCATCTTTTTTGGGTGCAGGGGGGCTTGGAACAGAGATTGTTTTGCATCATTCGGCAGCGTGCAGGAATGGGCCGTTAGAGAACCAGAAACGGCCTGGCGAGCGGTTGAAGTAGAGTAATTGCTCGTATTTATCCGATTTGAGAATTCGGTCGGGTTGCCCCAGCGCAGCGATTAGCTCACCCTTTGTCATATCGGCAGGGAAGCTACCTCTTTTAATGGCATCAAGCCGGGTTTGGTTTAGCTGTGCCGGTGTGGTTCGGCTTTGGGAGAGAGGTTGGACGACTGATACAGTTTGCGCGGGTTGAGCAGTACGGGGTGCTTTCGATAGAGAATCGAGGCGGGACAAAAGGACATCGTTTTGCGCCTTCAAGTTTGCGTTCTCAAGCAACAGGCGCAGGTTCTCGCTCTGGAGCGACTCAAACTGGCTGCCGGAGTCGGTTGTTTTGGCGCCGGCCAGATTGAACTGCTCGACAAGCGTTCTATTCTCGATAGTCAGTTTCGCGTCTTTTGCGGTTATCGCGTTTAGCTCTGAGTAGAGCCAGATTGTCGCAGCGCAGGCGGGGAAAATAAGCATAAGAGACAACAGCGAGAGCAACTGCCATTTTCGCCGGGACAGGTCGTTGCGGTGTGCAACCCCTTCGGCGTTTGTGAGCAGATTGTGGAGCAGGACTTCCGGCTGGTCGCCGGTGTCTTCTCTTGTCTCGGAGACGATTTTGTCCGGCCAGCCATTTTGGACCGGCGGGAAAGATGTCACCAGCTTTTGAACGACTTTTTGTGTATTTGCCACCGTTGCCATAGGTTTTCCTTTCAAGTCGAGTACCGACTAAAGTGTTTTCGACCTTGTTGGAAGGTTTTCTTTAAGCCGGCAGAGGACAATAGAACTCTGTATCCGTATTACAGATGCGGACAGAGAATTATGCTTTTTTTTATAGGACTGTAGCGGTGAATCTGTTTACTGTTTCAGGCGAGAACCCCTGGCAGGGAATCACCTTTTTTTCAGGAGGTCGGGGCGTTCGCGCTGGAGCCAGTCGGGGAGCTGTTCGCGGGTGACGTTTGCCCACAAGCCCCTCTTTTGGCTTCTTGCGGCGGCTTCAAGCTGCTTATACTTGTTGTAGTAACTGTGCCGAAATCGCAAATCGGCGTAGGCGCAGCCCTCATTGAGGAGGACTTCATTCAAGAATTTTTTATCCGGCAATTGAACGTAGGCAAGGAGTCGGCTGTATTTGTCTCTGGTGTTTTTATCCTTATCAAGATAAACGGTAACCACTTTTTCCTCGGTGAGGTTTTTGGTGAAAGCGGATGCTTCGGGGCCGAAGTACATCACGGCTGTTCTTGTGTCTTTGGTTTCGGGGGTATCGACGCCCCAGAGGCGGATTCGCGTGTGGGGGTAGTTGCCGTCGGGGACGTCTATATCTATGGTGTCGCCATCGACGGCGCGGACGACGGTGAAGGTTTTGGCGTGATACTTTTCGAGGTCGCGTGCGGCAAATTGCTGCTGCGTTTTTGGCGCAGGTTGCAAGGTCTGTTTTAGCCAGGTACGGTCGAGGCAGGCAACGCCGGCAGCAAGTAAAACGCAGGCAGTAAATAATATATTACGCCTGCGTCTGCTCATCGCATAACGGATTGGGGGCGGATGCGGCATAAACACGTAATCCCCAGGATAAGCCCAGGCACTTATCGGTTATGGTTATTGTGCGACTTTTACTTCGAGCGTTTGTTTGCGGGCTTATCAAGCTCGAATGCCTCGCAAACGGCAATCAATGCCTTGTCGCCGTCTTTTTTGTCAACGACACAACTAATGCGGATTTCGCTCGTGGTGATTGAGTCGATATTGACTTTGGCTTTGGCAAGGGCGGTGAACATCTTGTCGGCAATTCCGTAATGGTTTCTCATACCGACACCGACCGCAGAGACCTCGGCAATATCTTCCCTGACAAACAGGGAATCGTAGCGGACTTCGGTTTTTATTGATTCGACGGCCTCTTTGGCAGAGCGCAGGTCGCTTGTGCCGATAGTGAACGCGAGGTTGGCTTTTTCGGCGCTGACCTCGGTCTGCATAATGTCGTTGACGACTACTTTGGCGTTTGCCAGTCGAGCGAAGACCCTGGCTGCGTTGCCGGGCTTATTATCAATTCCGACCAAGCTGATTTTCGCCAGGTCCTTCTGAATTGTCGCTCCAGAAACAACTATACCTTCCATTTGCGGCACCTCATGAGTAATTATGGTCCCCTCGTTTTCGTTGAAACTGCTTCTTACGTGGATTTTGACGTCATATTTTTTGCCGAACTCGATGCTCCTGCTGTGCATTACGCCGGCGCCCAAGCTGGCAAGCTCAAGAATTTCATCGTAGCTGACTTCTTTCATTTTAACGGCTTTAGGCCAGATTCGCGGGTCGGTGGTATAGACGCCATCGACGTCGGTGTAGATTTCGCATTGTTCTGCGCCGAGTGAGGCAGCCAGTGCGACAGCGGTAGTGTCGGAGCCGCCCCTGCCCAGGGTAGTGATGTTTTCATTTTCGTCGATGCCCTGGAAGCCGGCGACAATGACGATTTTGCCTGCGTCCAGTTGCTTATGTATTCGGTCGGCGTCGATGCTCTTTATTCGCGCCTTTGTGTGGGCGCTGTCGGTAATCATTCGAATCTGTCCGCCGGTAAAGCTAATGGCGTTATAGCCCATAGCGTCAAGTGCCATCGCAAAGAGGGACACCGACTGCTGTTCGCCGGTGCTGAGGAGCTGGTCCATCTCGCGTTTTGGGGGATTGGGATTGATTTCAAGCGCATCGGCGATAAGGTCATCGGTCTGTTTGCCGCGGGCCGATGCGACGACGACGACCTGATAGCCCTTTTTAGCGGCGTTAATGGCACGTTCGGCCGCCCTGCGAATTCGCTCAGCGTTGGCAACCGAGGTGCCGCCGAATTTTTGAACAAGTATAGGCATATTGTCCTTTCACAAAATTTACCGTGTGGAGAAAATACCCGGCTTATGGAGTTTTGCAAGGAGAATTTTTCAACTTTTGAGGAAATACTCCATTAGTTCAAAGCCGTTGTCGATTCTAAAGCCCGACTTGGCGGAGTTTGATTCGCTAAAGGGCGCCTGTAGTACGCCTTTAACGCCGGTACCCGCCATAGCAAAGGGCACCGGTTCGCCTGCGTGAGCGCCGGTGCGGACTGGTGTGGGGTGGTCCGGCAGGACGAGGATTCGCCAGTTTTCGTACTTCTGGAGGGCATCGAGGACGGGACCAACAACGTGCTCATCAATTTGTTCGATGGCCTTTTTTTTCGCATCGGCATTGCCGATGTGCGAGGCCTCGTCCGGGGCCTCAACGTGTACAAATACCAGGTCGTATTGTTCGAGGGCCTTTATGGCGGCTTCGCCCTTGCCTTTATAGTTCGTATCAAGAAAGCCGGTGGCGCCTTCGACCTCTATGAGGTCAAAGCCGATAAGTTTCGACAGGCCTCGCACGAGGTCAACAGCGGTTATGGCGGCGCCTTTGAGAGCGAAGCGCTTTTCGAAGCTTTCCATTTTGGCGCGTTTGCCCTGTCCCCAGAGCCAGATTGTGCTGACGGGATTTTCGCCGAGGTCGCGTCTGACCTTGTTGATATCGTGGCCTGCAAAGAGGTGCTGGGAGCGTGACATCAGCTCGATGAGGCGGTCGGCGCCCCTGCCGCGAGGCAGGAGCTTATCAACGGATTGCCCGATGTAGTCGTGGGGCGGGCAGGTCTGGACGTCAAAATCCATTCCTTTGAAGACCAGCAGATGCCTGTAGCTGACGCCCGTGTAGAAGCGAATTTTGTCGGAGCCGAGTCGTTCATTCAAATCCCTGATGAATTTGCCGCCTTCCTCGGTTGAGATGTGACCTGCGCTGTGGTCTGCCATTTTGCCGTCCGCGACGGTGACAAGGTTGCACCTGAAGACCCAGTCATCGGGACCGAGTTGAACGTTTCGTGCGACCGCTTCGATGGGCGCTCTGCCGGTGTAATAGCGTTTTGGGTCGTAGCCCAGGAGTGTCATTTGTGCGACGTCGCTGCCCGGCTCCATACCCTGGGGGATGGTGCGGACGATGCCCTGTCGGCCCTGGGTGCTGATGCGGTCCATATTGGGCTTGTGGGCGGCCTCAAGGGCGGTTTTTTTGCCGAACTGCTCAATCGGCTCATCCGCTGCGCCATCGGGAATGATTATCGCGTATTTGGTAGTCATTTTTTTACCATCCCGCCTGCGGCGGGTAAACATTGGCGGGGTTAACCCCGCCCTACATTAAGCGTTTAATTGCACGCCGTAGTCTATGGGTTTCCAGCCATTGAGTCAATGGTTTTAGGTCGGAAGACAAAACGAGGGTCTGTTCTTGTGGCCATTGCATAGCTGTCTTTTCATATTTCTCTATCGCCACCTCTACCGCCTAACACAAAAATCAGCGGCGGCTGTAAGCCGACCAGTGGATGCGATTGTTGGAGCCTATTCTCCAACCTGATTCAAACGCTCCCATGTTTTGATCGCCTGTATGGTCAGTTGGTTCTGCCTTTCCGCGACCACGGGATGTAATCGGATGCGGACTCTGAAGTATGCCGTGGTGTCCAGGCCATCGGAGACAATTTCCGGGTGTTTCCATTCAGACTGTACAACATCCACTATCTGCTTTGAGTTCGTTTGGTCTCCCATCAGTAGGAGAGCAACAGCAGCGTATGCACGAACGAATGTCTCTTTATCCTGAAGATGTTCTGCCACCTTATTCACGTACTCTTTCTCGTCGAGGATGGCGAGAGCAATCAGCGCATCACAACGGACAAGAGGTTCGCTGTCTTCTGTCAGTTGAGCGATGTCTTTTATGTATTCTTTGGCGTCGAGCAGCGCCAACGCCTTTGCCGCATTCCCTTTCCGGAATCTGTCATTGAGAAGAGCTGCCAATTCCTTGGCCTGTTCTTTTGCCTTGAGCCTAGCAATCGCATAGCATGCTGTATCATTAACCATTGGGTCACCTATATGCGTGAGGAGCCCGGCAATATCCTTGGTGTACTCTTTTGCATCAAGTTCAGCCAACGCCTGCATCGCCGCAGTCTGGACATGATCCTCGTCATCAGACAGCAGCTTGGCGATGTCGCGGACATATTCTTTCGCACCCATATATCCAAGCCCCAATGCCGCTCCGGCCCTGTCGTCGGGATCAGAGCTCCGCAAAAGCGCAGACAACCGGGGTGCGTATTCTTTGGCCCCCATTATGCCAAGCGCCATTGCAGCCCGGCTTCGGTCAAAGTTGTACAGAAATCTATCCTCCTCTTTGGGAGGTGAGCCACGTTTGTCTTCTATCAACCTGGCGATGTCACTCTTGTACGCTGCGTCTCCTATCACAGCCAGCGAGACGGCGCCGAAACTACGGACGACTGGATCTTCATTCTTCAGCAGACTGGCCACGTCGTCCTTGAACGCTTTGACGCCTCCCGCTTCGGCCAGTTTCGGGATCTGGTTGGTGTCTATAATGAATGCCCACACGAGATCCACCGACTTCTCTGCACCCTTCATCCCCTTCTCACCGGCACAATGTCCCAACGTCCAGCTGACGGAGATCATCAAATCATGATTCCACGGTTCGAGAAACCGTGCCTGTATGCGCTCATATTCTTTCCTTTCTCCGGGCGAGAGTTGTTTTGCCTGCGGCTGGTCAGAACACCCCGCAATGCCGAATGCGAGAACTACGAGACCGATCTTCGATATGTGCATCTTCTTTCTCCTGCTAACAATAATTAGATTGATCCGCATAAGATGCGGAACTTCGGTTTCCTGTCTATATAAAACGCTGCTTCTTTGCCTGAAAATCTCATTTTTTCTCCTAACTGCCTTAAAATACTTGTCCTGAGCGAAGTCGAAGGAAACGACTTACCTGCCTTTTTGCCTGTTTGCAACGCCACGATGTAAGCCAACAATGCCACTTACTGGCCTGGCCTTCGCTGGCCTTGTTGATTGCAATAACGCGATATTCGAGTTCGGCTTTTGGGTCAAAGGTGCGTAACCGGCGTTTGTGGCCGTTAAGCGGAAGTATATCGTCAAACTTGAGGAAGGAAAAGTTTTTTATATTGGTCCCCTGTTCTTTGCCAAAGAAGCAGCACTCGGGGATCTCCGCTGGGCTACGAAAAGAAGACAAGGATTTTTCGGTTTGCAGTTTTCAACACCCCCTGTTTACGGCCTACAGGGGCAGGAAAGACCCGAAGACACAAAGGTTTTCTATTGCGGATTTAAGAAGAGATTGCTTCGGCCTACGGCCTCGCAATGACAGACCACCATTATTCCTTGTCATCGGGGATATCAACGATACGAATGCAGACGGGTTTGGTGCAGACGGTATCGAGTTTGGCCAGGGCGGCAAGTGCGGCAGTAATCTTGTACTGGTGATTGGGGTGGGTCGTAATAATAACAGGGACGGTGTTGTTCGGCCCGGTGCCTTCGTGCTGGAGGACGCCTGAAATGCTGATGGCGTTGTCGGCTAAAATTTTGCCGATTTGTGCGAAGACGCCCGGCTGGTCTTTGGCCATTAAGCGGATGTAGAAGCGGCTCACGAGGTTGTCGATTTTGTCAATAAGGCCGGCCGCTTCACTGTGTGGCTTAAGATGCAGGTGGCGGAAGGTCGTGGCGGAATTGCCCAACGCCACATCTATAATATCAGCAACGACGGCGCTTGCGGTGGGCATCATACCTGCGCCGCGACCGTAATACATAATGTGGCCGACGGCGCTACCGAATATGCTAATCGCATTGAATGACCCGTGCACGTGCGCGAGGTGGTTGGTCCGGGCGATGAACGACGGGTGAACGCGGAGGGATATGCGGCCATTGCCGTCTTTTTGCGCAATCGCGAGGAGCTTGAGGCGATAGCCCATTTCGCCGCCAAAGCGAATGTCGTCCTTAGATATTTCCTGTATTCCCTCGACATAGACGTCATCGAGCGAGACCTGGCAGCCGAAGGCGATTGACGCGAGAATCACAAGTTTGTGGGCGGTATCGACGCCGCTTATATCGAGGGCAGGGTCTGCCTCGGCGTAGCCCTTTGCCTGCGCCTGCGCGAGGGCCTCCGTGAAGTCCTCGTTCTTTGCGGTCATATTCGAGAGGATGTAGTTGCAGGTGCCGTTGACGATGCCATAGAGGGCGGTGATGTCGTTGGCGGCCAGGCCGGTGCGAATGCCGGAAATGATGGGTACACCGCCTGCGCAGCTTGCCTCAAAGGCGATGCACCTGCCGGCCTTGTCGGCGGCTTCGTATAATTCGGCGCCGCATTCCGCGAGGAGGGCCTTATTGGCGGTAACAACATCTTTGCCTGCGGCGAGCATTTTGAGCTGAATCTGTTTTGCGATGCCGGTGCCGCCGACAAGCTCGACGCCTATCTGGATGCTTTTATCGTTGAGCAGCTTATTTATGTCGTTAGTCAGAATTCCCGCGGGCAGTTTGACCGGCCTGGGTCTGGTCGTGTCGGTATCGACGACGCAGGCAAGCTGCAAGCGCAGAGCGGTTTTAGCGGCTATTGAATCCGCTTGTTCGAGGATGATTTTTGCCACACCGCTGCCGACCGTTCCGAAGCCGATGAGCCCGACTTTTACGATTTTTTCCTGCATACTCATATCTCTACCAGATATTACATTCTTTCGTTAAAGTCATTAGTTTAAGAATTTTTCATCGGACAGTCAATAATAACGTATTTGAGGGAGTGTCTTGAGGCACGATTCAAGTTCGTAGGTAGCGTTTACCTGAAATCGGTCATTGCGAGGACCGCCGTTTCGGCAGAGGCAAACTACCTGGTGCGGGTTTTGAGATTGCTTCGCTGCGCTCGCAATGACGGCAGGAGAGCGTTTACCTATAAATCTGAATCGCACCCTCTCTTAGGGGGTTGGCGTCTTTTTTCTGAGATATCGCCCGCTTATAATCCTTTTTGAACTGGTTCGTCCAAAAGATGCGTCTCAACGGCTTAGTTCCTTAAAAAGGTCGTCGATATTTGCGGCTTTGCGCAGTCCTCGACCTTTCCTGGAAGCAGACAGGACTTTGGCCGTTAGCTCGTTGGGGATTTCTATTTCAAAAGGAATGCCGCGACGAAAAATAATCTGCCTCAAATAAAGGGTTATGGCCTCAGACATTGAAAGTCCCAAAAAATCCAGTATCTTCTTGGCTTGTTCCTTACTCTCTGAGTCAATTCTTGCCTGTATTGTAGTAGTCATTTCTCACCTGCAATTTGTTATACAGCATCATACATTTGTCAATACATTGTCCTTACACTGACTATACGTTTCTTTTCGGCAAAAGGCAACGGTTTTTTACTAAAAAATTAACTTTTTTAATAATTTGCGGCAATGTCTTGAGCAGATGCGGGACGCTGGTTATCCTTGTGGTTGTATATCAGGATTTTGATTGTGAACCTGCATCGATTTTATTGTAATTCGATAACGGAACCGGCGGTCGAAGTGGTCGGGACGGAAGCCCATCACCTTTGCTCGGTTCTGCGGCTCGGCGTCGGCGACAAGGTTGAACTTTTCGACGGAGCCGGCTCATTGGCAACAGCCACCATTTCAACTATAAAGAAAAGCATAGTCATTGTCGGTATCGAGCATATTCAGCAAACCGAGCCGCCGAAGTCACGCAGAATAATCATTGCAGCAAGTATCGCCAAGGGCGAGCGATTTGACTGGCTTATTGAGAAGTGCACGGAACTGGGTGTTGACAGAATCTGCCCGGTTATTTTCGGGAGAACGGTCAAGCAGCCCAAAAATCCAAAATTGGTTGAGCGATGGGGAAACCTGGCTATTTCCGCCGCGAAGCAGTGCAAGCGATTATTTTTGCCGACCATTGACCCGCCTGTGACGCTGCCGGATATACTCCAGATTTTGAAAAAGGATTATCCTAATGCTCGAATTCTGCTGGGAATGCTGTCACCGGATGCCCTGCCTTTAGCAACGCTGCCCTTTGGCTCAACAGATGTTATCGCCTTGATAGGCCCTGAAGGGGGCTTAACGGAGCAAGAGGAGAGTATGTTGAAGAAAGCCGGGGCGACAGGCGTCTGTTTAACGGATACGGTGCTTAGGGTAGAAACCGCCGCGATTGTCTTTGCGTCTATCCTAACCGCCCAACGCGGCGCATTTGAAAAATAGCCCAGGAAACGGCACAATCCTGTCGATATAAAATTATGGCCAATATATTACTTGAGAAGCCGGAATATAAGGTAGAGAAGACAACCCTTGGCACGTGGCGACGATATGGGTACGAGAACGGGACGAGCTTCCACGAGTTCAAAACAAACGCCACGCTGCTCGGTCTGCCGGTGATTCATTATACTTACGGAAGGTGTCCGGAAACGGGCAGGCGCATCTGCGCGAAAGGGATAATCGCCGTGGGGAGAATCGCGTGCGGGGTCATTGCAATCGGTCACGCATCAATGGGGCTAATCGCCATAGGGCAATTGGCAATCGGCCTGATATTCGGGCTTGGACAATTGACGACGGGAATTGGCGCTGTGGGCCAGGCAGCTTTTGGAATTGCCTTTGGACTGGGGCAATTAGCGACTGGTTTTGTCGCAATCGGCCAATTCGCAATCGGTAAATACGTCCTTGCGCAAGTCGGCGTCGGCGAATATGTATTAAGCGCCGCCCGGCAGGACCCGCAGGCGATGGAGTTTTTCAAGGCACTGCCGGTCCTGCGGCAGTTCATACACTGACACTAAAACGGCTTACCATCCAAAATTCTTGAAAAGTCATCCGCATTCACGAATGCAGCAGGGCCATCGGCGTTATACTTGGTCAGCATTTTGATTGTCGCTGCGAATCTCTTATCTAAAGGAGCGACAAAGCAGTGAGAGTGGATTCCTGCTTCCGCAGGAATGACAAAGGTGTCATCGGGAATGACAATCTGGTAAGCGTGGAGTGTGAGGCGGTCGATGAGGGGTATTTCGAGATGGTCTCTTCCGAGACGGTAATTTTTTTTGAAGTCCGAGAGCATAATCGGCTCACTTGTGCCGTACATCGGGTCGATTGCCAGGCGTAAGCCGATGCTCGGTAAATGCACACGAATCTGGTGCGTTCTGCCCGTCAGGGGGCTGACCGCCAGAAGGGCAACCAATCCGAAATCGGCAAGGAGACGCCAATGGGTAACTGATTCTCTGCCGGACCTTTGGTCAATTCGCATAAGCTCGGGATTCTTGCGGTCTCGTCCGATGGGGGTATCAATTACTCCCTCATTTGCCCTGACGACCGCTTTGACGAGGGCAAGGTATGTTTTTTTGACCTGTCTATTCTCAAAATAGCCGGCGAAAAGTTTTTGAGCGGGGCGATTGCGTGCGAGAACCATCACGCCGGAAGTATCTTTATCGAGCCGATGGATAAGGCGCAGCCGGGTGGTCAGCTCATCACCCAACTGCGGGCCTAAATAATCAATAAGCTGCGGCTCGCCTGAGCGGTCTTTTGTCACCGAGACGCCTGGGGGTTTATTTATGACGATTATGTCGTCATCCTTGTATATTATCTCAATCTGGTTTTTTCGCATTTTGTTTGCTTCTTGCGTTCCTTGACGATAATCCGTCAATGACGTATATTCTATACGATTTAGCGTTTAGGGTATAGTGTTTAACGTAGAGGAAACAGGGACGAGTCAAATGAAGATACCGCCAGTAAAAGGGACGCGAGATTTTTACCCGGCCGAGATGGCAGTGAGAAACTGGATAATCGACGGCTGGAAAAAGGTCTCGATACGGAACGGATTCGAGGAATACGACGGGCCTATTTTAGAATACCTCCAGATGTATCAAATGAAGAGCGGCGATGAAATCGTAGAGCAGCTTTTCTCACTGAAAGACCGTGGGGACAGGGACCTGGCCATCAGGCCTGAAATCACGCCGACACTCGCACGAATGGTCAATCAGCAGATAAATTCGCTTCCCAGACCCATCAAGTGGTTTTCGGTGCCGCGATTATGCCGGGCGGAGCGGCCGCAGAAGGGGCGACTGCGAGAGTTTTTCCAGTGGAACATCGACATAATCGGGATAGACGATTGCCTGGCGGACGCAGAGGTGATTTTTTGTGCGATTGATTATCTGCAGGAAGCGGGGCTAACGGCCAATGACATTGTCGTAAAGATTTCGAGCAGGAAGATGCTTGCGGCGATGCTGCAGGCAATCGGTGTCGGGGAGGATGAGCTTGAGGCGTTGTATGCGCTGTTAGACAAGCGCAGCAAACTGCCTGCTGAGACCTTTATCGAGATGCTGAGAGAAAAGGTATCCGACGACGACAAGAGACAGAAGATTCTTGAGCTAATGAATACTGATTCGCTCGCGGGGCTTGCCGGGCCGGCAGAGCGTTCGGCTAAGGCGAAAGAATCGGTGGATGAGCTGAAGCGTTTGTTTGAGCTTCTTGGCGTTATGGGGGTCGCAGATTTTTGCCGATTCGATATCGGGGTAGTAAGGGGGCTGGCGTATTATACCGGTATAGTGTATGAGCTTTACGACAAGGCAGGTGAGCTTCGCGCTATAGGCGGAGGGGGCAGGTACGACGACCTGTTAAAGCAGTTCGGTGGTCCAGCCGTGCCTGCGGCGGGTCTTGCCATAGGCGATTGCGTTCTGCAAATCGTGCTTGAAGAAAAGGGACTGCTGAAAAAACAAATCGCCGCCCGCCGAATTGATTATTTTGTGGCCTGCACCGATGAACAATTGTTCAAGAAAGCGGTCGAGATAACTGCGAAATTGAGACGGTCGGGTTCGGCGGCGACTTTTGATTACAGAGGCGGCAAACTCGGCAAACAGCTTAAGGCGGCATCGGAGCAGAGCGCAAAGACGTGCATAATCATCGGCGATGAGTTCAAGAATGGCGACCTGGTCGTCAAGGATATGGCAACGGGCCAGCAACAGTTGGTCAAGCTTGATAAATTCCTGTCGCAATTGCAGCCGCAGTCAAAATGAAGGATTACGCACCCAACCATTACGAGCGGGCATTTGAGAACTGGCTGATTGAAAATCACATCAAATATGTCCACGCCGACGAGCATAGTCGGCACACGCTGAGCCAAGGGAGTCCCAAGTCCTTCGATTTTCTGCTGTATCTGCGAGACGGCAGGACAGTAATTGCAGAAGTCAAGGGGCGAAGATTCAAGGGGACAACACTTGCGAAATTAACCGGCCTGGAGTGCTGGGTCACAACCGAGGACATTGACGGGCTGGTCGCCTGGCAGAGCGCATTCGAGCAAAAGTACCCCGTGATTATCGTGTTTGCTTATAAAATCGAGAAGGTCGATGTGGATTTTGACGGGCGGCCGCTTTTTTCTTACGACAACAACCGTTATCTATTTTTAACCGTCAATATCGAGGACTACATAAGATTTATGAAGCAGCGAAGTCCGAAATGGAGGACGGTGACGCTCGGAGCGGACAGTTTTCGCCAGTGTGCCCGGCCCATTGGGGAAATTCTGCTTTGACTTATTCGGCGTATTTTACGGAGCAGCCGTAGGATTTTGTCTTTTTTGTTGTTACTTCCCTGCCGGCGGTCAGCTCATCAAGTGCTTTATCGACGTAGTTGACCAGCTCCTGGCCTTCGGGGGTCTTGCCTAACGGTGCATTATCTATTGCGCCGTCATAAGCGATGTTGCCTGCGGCATCTATTATGAATAAATGCGGTGTTGTTTTTGCGTTGTATGCCTTGCCGGTTTTGCCTGCGCGGTCGTCGAGTATGGGGTAGGTAATTGTGTGTTTCTCGGCGAATTGCCTGTTTTGGCCGGTGTTCTGGTGTTTGGTGCTGTTTACCGCAAGCCAGATGACGTTCTTATCTTTATATTTTTTGGCAAGGTCAATCATTGTCGATGCTTTGTCGTAGTGGAACTGCACGAAGGGACATTCATAGTTGAACCATTCCAGCACGACGATTTTCCCTTTGAAGTCATCGAGCTTGACTGTCTTGCCGTCATAGCTCTTCAATACAAAGGCGGGGGCTTTAGTCGGCCGGCCCTGCTGGTTTGGTTCATTGGCCAGTACGGCGTCCATTGCCAACGCCAAAAACAATACCATTGCCACGGGTATTAACGCGATTATCTTTTTCATCGGCTCACCTTTTCAAGAAAGCATTTTTCGTAAAAAGCTCTGCTGTTTAATTATAACCCTTTTATCTGAAGGGTAAATAGTTTTATATCGTAGTTATACGCCGGGGCAAGGGCGATTGTTCCCTGCGATTTTGGCATAGACGATTGAAGGACCTGCTGATAAAATTCCTCTGTCTTTTTATGAAACGAATTGTTGAACGATAGTGTCAATGGAGGTATTGACAATGATAAGAAATCTTTTGTGTCTTCTCGCTGCAACGGTGATTTGTGCCGGCTGTATCAATATCGAGACCGAAAAAAAGTGCACCGTAGTTGCCAAGCACAGTTGCCAAAAGTCCGAGCAGGTCCTGCGGCACGTAGTGCTGTTTAAATTCAAGGACGGCACGACGCCCGAACAGATTAAGGAGGTTGAAAATGCATTTGCCGCCCTGCCGGGCAAAATCGAGCAAATACACGCCTTCGAGTGGGGCACGAACGTCAGCGTCGAGAATCGCTCCGATGGATTCAGTCATTGTTTTGTACTGTCTTTTCTTAAGGAGGCCGACCGCGACGCATATATTATTCACTCCGAGCATCTGCGATTACGAGAAGTGCTCGGCCCATACGTTGATAAGGTTCTCGTTCTCGATTACTGGCCAAAATGAGAATTATCGCCGGGTCAAACCGAGGAATGAAACTTTTCAGCCCGGAGGGCTGGGATTCACGGCCGATTACCGACCGCGTGAAGGAATCGCTATTCAACGTACTGTGCAAATATAACCTGCCGGGCGATGCGAATGTCGCGGACTTGTTCTGCGGGGTGGGGTCGCTTGGATTAGAGGCACTGAGCAGAGGCGCAAAGTTTGTCGGCTTCGTTGAGCGAGACCGAAGAATTGCAGATGTCCTGCGGCAGAACATCGCAAAGGCAGGGTTCGTTGAGCAGTCGAAGGTCATTATCGCAGATGCCTTCAAAGCCAGCGTCCCCGCTGGCGCCGAGGGCGAAAAGACCGACCTTGTTTTCGTTGACCCGCCATACGCGGACAGCGCCGATGTCGGCGTTGACTCGCCTTTGGGACGGCTGCTTATCCGGCTTTCGCAGGAACTGCAAAAAGGCAGCATAGTGATTGTAAGGTCTCACGAAAAGACAAGCTTACTGAATTGCTACGGCGGACTTGAGACAATCGAGAGGCGCCGGTGGGGCTCGATGGCCGTGACGATATTTTCCAGGAGAACGGATGACTAACAGACGTGCAGCGATTGAAGTTGTCAGACGGCTGCGCAAAAACGGCTTTGCGGCTCTGTTCGCGGGGGGGTGCGTCCGGGATATGCTGCTGGGCAGGCAGGCGCACGATTTTGACGTTGCTACCGATGCAAAGCCGCAGGACATCATCAGGATTTTCAAGCGAACTTTGAAGGTAGGCGCGAAGTTCGGCGTGGTAATCGTGCTGCTGGAAAAACAGCAGGTAGAGGTCGCAACGTTCAGGACTGAGACGGGCTACACGGACGGCAGGCATCCTTCAAAAGTAGGTTTTGCGGGGGCCGAAGAAGACGCCGCCCGAAGGGACTTTACAATCAATGCGATGTTTTATGACCCGCTCGAAAAAAAGGTGATTGATTTTTACGACGGGCGGCGCGACTTGAAAAAGAAAATAATCCGCACGGTGGGCGACCCGTATCAGCGATTCAGCGAGGATTATCTTCGTATGCTGCGAGCGGTCCGATTTTCGACGCAGCTCGGTTTTGCAATAGAGGGGGCAACAAGGTCGGCTGTGTGTGCCGGCGCGGGGAACATAACCAGGATAAGCGGGGAGCGGATTGCAGCCGAGCTTGAAGGCATATTAGTAAGTCCCAACCGCGCGATGGGGGCGGCGATTTTGATAGAGACGGGTCTTGCGGAGCAGATTTTCTCCGGCTTTACAGGCGGGCAGGCACGGTTCGGCGCAGAGGTGATGAGTCATTTGCCTGCGAAGGTTGATTTTCCGCTTGGTATGGCGGCGCTGTTCGCGGGTTTTTCCGGTGACTTTGCCCTGGAAAAGTGCGAGATTCTCAAACTCAGCAGGAACCAGACCAGACATATAGGATTTTTGTCGGACAACAGGGGCAAATTGCTGAAAGAGATGTCGCTGGCGGAGTTGAAAATGGTTCTGGCTGAGCCCTGTTTTGATGATTTGTATGCCCTGCAAAAAGCGATTCAAAAGGCGGCAGGCCTAAGCATTGCACCGTTAATTAAGCTGCGGCGGAGGATAAGTGCGCTTGGCGATATCGAGTTTCGCCCGAAACCATTGTTGAACGGTCACGAACTTATCCGGCTGGGGGCGGAACCGGGGCCTACTGTCGGACAACTGGTAAGGGAAATGTATATTGCACAATTAGAAGGCAAACTACTGTCATCCGAACAGGCAAAACAGTGGGTGGCAAAATGGCTGCAGGCGCATAAGAGCACAAGTTAAAAGTGAAAAGTTAAAAGGCAAAAGGTAAAAAACAGAGGGCGGAAGACAGAGGACAGAAGTATCAGAAATTACAGCACTTTCATTAGAGGGATGAAATGCCAAATTTTATCTGGACAGCAAAGGATAGGCAGGGAAAGCCGATGATTAGGGAATTGTCTGCTGAAACAATTGAAGAATCGAAAGCGATGTTGCTGGCCGAGGGATATACCGATCTTGAATTGAAGAGTGATGAGATTATAGATGCATCCAGACGTGTATACGCCTCTATTAATAAGGGTAGGAAGTCAAGTCCGGAAGAATTAGTCAGAAATTCTGGAAATCTTCAGCAAACCACTTTGAAATTGATACTCGAAACAATAATTCATGATTGTTGGCTGTATATCATGATGATTTCAATGATGATACTGGTATTTGGGAATGGGCAAAAAATATTAACGGTTATCATTGGAATTGTTTTGTTGAGTTGGTTAATTTTCAGGATATGGTTGAGGTTGCCAGAGATTTATTATGCAAAACTAAATAAGGCAAAAGAGTGGCATCGATGGCAGGGGGTATTGCGGATAGCCAAACGTTGTGAACAAATAAGGAGTATGCATATTATCAAATTACCACAAACAGAATTGATACAGTCTCGCGCTCAAGCTCTAGCGGGTTTAGGGAGATTATCAGAAGCTTTGGCTGAGTTTCAGCAATATGAAAATCAACCGGGGGTACAAAGCTGGCTTTATAAGGCACAATTAGCGGGAATTTATGGTATAGCAAAAGAATATGATATGAGTTTGGAATATATGTGGAAAGCGATTCAGGAGAAGCCTACGCCAACATTGTATCTTGATTTTGCAAACCGTTTGTTGCGTTATAAGAAAGATACTATAAAAGCACGTGAGGCATTATCCGAAGTTGAAAAGAGCACTATCATTGATATTGCGAGGCCACATTATTTGCTATGTAAAGGAATTCTCGCTTATATCGAAGGCGATTATGATTTTTCTAAAATGCAAATCATGGCGTCTCTTAAAATAGTAGATAATGACAGGAACCGACCATTCAGGGATGGATTCATAAGCGTGATAAATAGTTATTTATGTTGTGTCCTTGCCAAGCTAGGTGATTTAACTACAGCGAAAAAATGTTTTGAAAAAGCGAGAGAATATCTAATCGCGACAGGAGAAAAGGAATTAATGATGGAATGCCAAAAAGCGATAGGAAATTAGCTGTAGGGGGGGCTTTAGCCCACGCGGAATTTTGATAAATTAAGTATTGATGGGCTGAAGCCCATCCTACGATTTTTCGGTTATGACGGGAGTTATTTTCCAAATTTGTAACTTATCAGCTTGTAGATTAGTTTAGCGGCTAAGAAGTCGGGGGCTTTGTTGTCCTCTTTTGGGCATAATTCAATGACGTCGAAGCCCACGATGTTTTTCGAGTCGGACACCTTCTTGAGAAATTCGAGCATATCGTACCACAAAAGATTCTGGCCGGTGGGGTAAACCCCACCCTACAAAACTACCGCGCGAAATTTTTTCATAACCCGTATGAGGGTTGTGTTGTTTGCGGGAAGCGACCTGAATGTGGGCACATCAGCCGCGGAATTTGTAGCTGAGGAGCTTGTAGATAAGCTTTGCGGCAAGGAAGTCGGGCGCTTTGTTTGTGATGTTGGGGCAAAGCTCCACGACGTCGAAGCCCACAATGTTTTTCGAGTCGGACACCTTCTTGAGAAATTCGAGCACGTCATACCACAATAGTCCGCCCGGCTCAGGGGTGCCGGTCGAGGGCATTATCGACGGGTCGAAGACATCGAGGTCGATTGTGATGTAAACCTGCTCCGAGAGGCGCCCGATTACTTTATCCATCCATCTTGCGCTTTTTTGTATATCCTCGGCAAAAAAGATGTTTTTGCTGTCGATATACTGTTTTTCGCTGGCGTCCATACTTCTAATGCCGACCTGCACGGCAGGACACATCTCCTTAACGCGCGCCATAACACAGGCGTGGTTGTATTTTGACCCGTGGTACTCATCGCGCAGGTCGCTGTGAGCATCGAGCTGCAAGACCGTGAGGGTCCCTTTTGCTCGCGTATGTGCTCTTATTGAACCAATACTGACGGAGTGCTCGCCGCCTATCGTGACTATAAACTTTTCATTTGCCAGATGAGCGCCAACCCTGCGGGCGACGACGTCGGCCAGCTCTTCGGGGCCGGATTGCACGATGACCGGCTGGTCCGTATGGATTCCGACCTTATAGACCTCGGAGCCAGTTTCTATATCATAAAGCTCCATATTCGCCGATGCGGCCAAAAGGGCTTCGGGGCCTTTGTCGGCGCCCTTCTGCCAGGTGCTGGTTGCGTCGAAGGGGACGGGGACAATGACGACCCTGGATTTATTGAGCGAGGAGTATTCCGGGGGAAGGTCGCCAAAGTTTGTTTGTTTAGTCACGGTATCTGCCATAAGTGCATACTCTTGTGCATCGAGCGCCCGCGACGTTCCGCGGCCATCTCGGCAACTGATTAGTCGAAGAGGAACATCGCCATTGCGACGGTAGTCGTCCAGTAGTCCTTAAGCCCTCTTGCGGTCTGAGTGATGTTTGAGGTCCTGATTATCATACCGCTTGATTTATAGACCTGCTCTTTTTCCGACCACGCCTGGTTGGGGTCAACCTCCAGTCCGAGGGTTGTCCCCAGCATCCCTGCCGCCAGGTCCTCGGCCAAATCGGCCGCTTCCTGCTCGTTCATTCCGTAGCCGTGAACCTCGCTGAGATAGCCCCATTTGTTTTTGTCTTTAGGGACGGCTATTCCAACAGAGGAGGCGACCAGACGACCGTGCTCTTCGGTGTCGGCCCTTGCCATAACGCAGTAGCAGATTCCGCCCGGGGTAAGACGAAGCAGACCTTTTTCCTTGCTGATGATTTTGCATCTTGGCGGGAGAATCGACGAAACCTGCACGAGGTTCTGCTGTGCAACACCCGCCTGTCTGAGCGCGTCCTCGAAAGATTTAAGCCGATACTTGTGTCTGCCGACCCCCTTGGTCAGAAATACTCTGGTTGGGACGAGAATTTCCATCTTTAACTCCTGCTTACCCGTTTGAGTTTGCCAAAAGCTCAACTGCATCTTTTTTTATCCGCGACCTATCCTGCCGGAGCAGGCCGAACAAATTTTTGAGCAATCCGTCTGGTCACTCTAACAATCCGACATATCCATAAAATCTGGATTATATATTGCACCTGCCGCGTGGCAACAAAAATTCCCGGTACGTGTGAGGTAAACTTTTGATTTTTTTTTTCAAACGATTTGAAGGATTGCCGGCTGCTGGTTATACTAACGGCTTTTGAGGATGATGCTGAATGCAGCCGTTTACGCTCCTGATAAAACCGACCGGCTCCGACTGCAATCTCGATTGCAAATACTGTTTCTACAAAGACAGGGCGCTCGAGGTTGGCAGCGGCAGACAACGAATGAGCGAGGAGGTGCTCGAAAAGCTCATCAAGGATTATCTTCAACTGGGATTTGAATACTCAGGTTTTTCCTGGCAGGGCGGGGAGCCGACACTGATGGGTCTTGAGTTCTTTAAACGGGCTGTTGAACTGCAAAGGAAATACGGCGGAGGAGGCCAGACGATAGCCAACGCCCTTCAAACGAACGCGGTCCTGTTGGACGACGACTGGTGTCGATTCCTGCACGAAAACAACTTTCTTGTCGGCATCAGTATCGACGGCCCGAAGGAATTCCACGACTATTATCGCAAAGACCACGGCGGCGCCGGGACATTCGATAAGGTTATGGAGGCAATCGAAAACTGCAAAAAGCACAAAGTCGAATTTAACACACTTATCCTTTTGAGCAGCAGGAACGTCGAGCACGCCGACGAGTTATTCGACTTTTTTGTTAAAAACGGAATAAGATACGTGCAGCTCATCCCGTGTGTCGAGATTGACCTGCAGAGCGGCGGCGTTGCCGATTTTTCGATTACGCCGGAGCAGTACGGCAAGTTTATGTGCCGGTTTTTCGAACGGTGGTATGATGACGGCGCCAGGGCGATGAGCATTCGTGACTTTGATTCGATACTGGCGTTTTATATGACAGGGGGACATACGCTTTGCACGTACAACCGGCGATGCTCGCAGTATATTGTTGTCGAGCACAGCGGCGAGTGCTTTCCGTGTGATTTTTTTGTCGAGCCGAAATGGTTTCTCGGAAATATTCTTAAAACCCCCATAGAAAAGATTGCGGCAAGTGAAAAGAAACTCGACTTTTCACGCGCCAAGCAAAAAATCGGCGACAAGTGTCTTGTGTGCAGACACCTGGCAATCTGCAGGGGCGGGTGTCTGAAAGACAGGTCTTTATACGGCGCGAACGCGTTTGACAGGCCAAGTTATTTTTGCGAGGGTTACAGGCAGCTCTTCGACAATGCAATCCCAAAGTTTATGCAACTGGCTGCGGCGATGCAGACAGAGACAGGGTCAAAGCGATAATTCGGGCTGATTGTTTTATGGAGACAGGTTGTTACTTGAAAGGGAGTTGTAAATGAATCCTATCGATATCGGCATAATTTCAGTGTACCTGGCGGGTATGATTGTCGTCGGGCTAATGCTCACCCGCAAAGCGGGAAAGAACCTGGATTCATATTTTTTAGGGGACAGGAAGCTGTCGTGGTATGCGCTCGGCATAGCCAACGCATCGGGGATGTACGACGTGACGGGGACGATGTGGTTTGTCACGGTGCTTTTCGTATATGGGCTTAAAGGCGCGTGGATGCCGTGGGTCTGGCCCGTGTTTAACCAGGTTTTTTATATGGTTTATCTTAGCGTGTGGCTACGGCGTTCAAGGGTAATGACAGGAGCGGAATGGATTCGGACCCGGTTCGGCGAAGGCCGGGGCGCGGTATTGTCGCGTCTTGTGGTCGCTTTATTCGCGGTGGTGGCGTGCGTCGGCTTTATGGTCTATGACTTCAAGGGGATAGGCAAGTTCTGCCAGGTCCTGCTTCCGTGGGGTCTTTCGGCGGATACATACGCACTGCTGTTTATGGGGATAACGGCTTTTTACGTCATTATAGGCGGTATGTACAGCGTGGTCATAACCGACCTGATTCAGTATGGGATTATGATTGCCGTTTCTGTGATAATCGCAGGACTGGCGATTGCCAAAACGGGACGTGGGGACATTCTCGCCAAGGTTCCCACCGGTTGGATGAATCTTTTCCCGACAGGGTTGGCCGACATTTTCACCGGGTGGCACTTGAATCTGGACTGGTCGAATTATATCCCGGCGGTCAATGATAAGCTTGCCAAAGACGGGTGGGAATTGTTCGGGTTGTTCTTTATGGTGATGCTGTTCAAGGGAATTCTCGCAAGCTCGGCGGGGCCTCCTCCAAACAAGGACCTGCAGCGAATGCTGGCGACGCGAAACCCAAAAGAGTGCGCGCTAATGTGTATGTGTACCCAGGCGGTGCTGTATGTGCCGCGGTATCTGCTCATAGCGGGCATCACGGTGCTGGGGCTGGTTTTTTACAGCGACCAGTTGAAGGCAATGGGAGGCAAGTTTGATACCGAGAAGGTACTGCCCTTTGTGGTGTATAAATTCCTGCCTGTGGGGATGATTGGTGTTGTCCTTGCCGGGATGTTAGCTGCCTTTATGAGTACGTTCAGCGGCACGATTAACAACGGGGCTTCGTACATCGTGAACGACCTATACAAGCAATACATTAATCGCAAGGCCTCGGACAGACATTACGTCTGGGTAAGTTATATTGGTTCGATAGCGGTGGTGGCGGTGGGCGTTGCGTTTGGCTTTATGGCAGAATCTATTCACGGCGTCACCCAGTGGCTTGTCACGGGTCTGTACGGCAGCCAGCTTGCGCCGAACGTGCTCAAGTGGTATTGGTGGCGGTTTAACGCGTACGGGTACTTCGCGGGGATGCTTGCGGGTATTGCGGCGTCGCTGGTAGTGCCGAGGGTGCTGACGACCTGGCATTTGAATCCTATGATTCACGGTTTTCCGATGGGCCTGGCGGCAAGCACGATAGCGTCTGTTTTAGTAAGTTTGCTGACGCGGCCGGATGATGATGCGGTACTTAAGGATTTTTACAAGCGTGTTCGTCCGTGGGGATTCTGGAGGCCGGTGCTGGAAATGGTCAGGCGTGAAGACCCGAGTTTCGAGCCGAACAGGGACTTTGGCCGGGATATGGTCAACGTAGCAGTGGGCATCGTCTGGCAAACGACGCTGACGCTGATACCAATTTATCTTGTTATCCGCGGCTATACGGAACTTGGGATATGCGGCCTGTTGCTTGTGTTGACGAGCGTTTTCCTGAAGAAGAACTGGTACGACAAGCTTGAAGAGGCCTGATAATGGCCAATTTGGTGCTGTCACAAGCGGTTTTTTGTTGACAGGACGGCCATTTATCTTTAGTATGATGTATCTTGGGACGATTACTACCGATACTTACGGGCTGTGAAGGCACAGCAGGTATTGCAGCCCTAAGTAGCTCATATACGGGTAGTTACGTTCTTATTCGGCAGGGCTTGGGTGATGAACTGAAAATGTTTTTTGGAGAGATTTCAATGCTTAGGCGAACGATTCTCGCAACAATCCTGATTATAGGACTTTCCTTACCTGCTGTAACTTTCGGTAAGGAATTGAAGGGAAACTATGACGACCTTTTGCACTACACGATGATTGGGCGGTTCGACCTTGCAAAAGGATACGCGCAGGCAATACTCGATGCGAATCCCGAGCCGGTCGAATTGCTTGAATTGAGCAAGGCCAATCAACAGGGTTATGCCCTTTTGATAAAGGCCGGTGAGAACACAGCCGAGCCGCAGCTTGCTGCATTGTGCAAAAAGATTCTCGACATTATCGAGCAGGGCAGGTTCACTAATCGCGCAGACGCAAAAATCATCGTTGAGGAAATCAAGCGTCTGAGCAGCACGTCCCGCGCCAAGATGGAAGCGGTCAAACGACTGCAGAACGCCGGCGAGTACGCGATTATGTATATGTTAGAGGCGCTGTCGGACGAGACCCGCAAGGAGGAGATGCCGAATATCACCTGGGCGATGTCGCGGATGGGGCGTGATTCGGTCAGACCGCTTGTTGCGGCGCTGCAGACCGGCAATGTCACGGTCAAGGCGGAGATAGTGAAAGCGCTCGGCAAGATTGGTTATCCGCAGTCGCTTGCGTACCTGAAGTATGTCGTTGAGAAGGATGGTTCGCCGGAGCTTCGCCGACTGGCGGAGGACAGCATAAAGGAGATTGATTCGGGCGCGATGAAGTCGCCTGCCAGCCAGTTGTTCTATCGGCTTGCCGAAAATTATTATTATCACGCGGAGTCGCTTGCGCCAGCGGAAGACGCCAACTTTGCAAACGTATGGTTCTGGGATGCAGAAAACGGCCGGCTGGGGCGTGAAGAGGTTGACAAAAGATACTTTAACGAGCTGATGGCGATGCGCAACTGCGAGTGGGCGTTAAAGGCGGACGCGAGCTTCGGCCAGGCAATCGGGCTGTGGCTTGCTTCGTATTTCAAGGCCGAATCGGTCGGCGTGAATATGCCTGAATTTTTCGGTCAGGGCCACGCGGATGCTATGACATACGCCACGACTGCCGGTCCGGAATACCTGCATCAGGCGCTGGCAAGGGCGGTGGCGGACAAAGACGCGTCTGTGGCGCTTGGGATTGTAGAGGCGTTATCGACCACGGCAGGAGAAAGCTCACTTTTCTATCGGGTCGGCCCGACCCAGCCGCTCGCACAGGCGCTTTCATTCGACAGTAAGGCGGTAAGATACAGCGCCGCTATCGCGGTCGCCGCGGCAGGCCCAAAGGAGGCATTCCCGGAAAGCAAGCTTGTGGTCGGGAATCTCGCTGAGGCAATCGCCCAATCCGGTGAGCAGGTTGTGGAAGATTCGAATATGTGGAATGCGCAGTTAGCCGACGGCTATGCGCTTCGTGCCGCGAAGGTTTTGCTGAAGCTGGCGCAGAGTCGCAATCGCATTCTCGATTTATCTTTGGCGCAGAGCGCACTATTAGCTGCAACGAAAGACAAAAGGCCTGAAATTCAGATGCTTGCAGGCCATGTTTTAGCATATCTGAATAACGCTGCGGCACAAAATGCTATTGCGGCAATGGCCCTGGATGAGAACAACACACAGGACATTCGGATATCCGGATTCAATTCACTTGCGGTCTCAGCGCAACTGAACGCCAATCTGCTTAATGAGGCCGCAGTCGATGCTATTTATTCATTAGTCGGGTCGAAGCAGGCCGATGCGGGTGTTCGTGCAGCAGCGGCTGCTGCTTATGGAGCGCTGAATCTGCCCAGCCAGAAGGTCAAGAACCTGATTCTTGACCAGGCCCGGAGCTGATTGCCGGGAGTTGGTCGCGGGTCGATTAGCATAATCTGCCGGTGCGAGAGGCGTGACGGCGTTAAGGTGGTATCGGCGCAGTATTGACGTCATTGGCGCCTGGTTCATTGCACTCCGCCTGAGGGGATTTGAGCGGCTCCCTGGGCTGGCTGACCTCGATGGCGGGGGCTGTCTTGCGTGATTGCTTTTCCTGGGTCGCCGGGTTAAGCATATCATTTATCACCTGGCCGGTTGTCTTCTGACTATCTCCGGAGAGCACGACCTTGTCCACCAAATTGCACCACCAGACAATATATGTTCCCATCTTGGCATCGTAGAATTGGTTGCTGTCAAATCCAAGCTCCTTCATAGATGCGTTCTGGCTGACCGGTGTTGTGCAAACAAGCATTGTCGCAAAGCTCCAGACGAGAAATCCCGCCGCGAATCCGAGAAAACCCGCCCCCACGGTATCGAATATTTTCGGGAATGACACGTTGAACTGGCCCAGCAGGAAGATGTACGAGATGCCGTGGAGTACAAGAAAGGCGGCAAGTCCCGTGACCAGCATGCAAAGCGCTTTACAGTACTGTGTGGAAGCGGCGGCAGGAATGAATTCTGGCAGCACAGAGCTGAGATGGACGGCCAGATAAATCGAGATGACGATATTGAACAGCGCCGTCCAGATTTGATAGAAGCCGAGCTTGACTGCCAAGTAGGCAGCAAACGCAGCTACAAATATCCCTAACCAAAAGGCCATAAATTTTTATCCTGCTACCCTTGTAAGCTCTTCTATGCTCGTTACCCCGGATACGACCTTTAGCAGCCCCTGTTTCTGGAGATTTGACTTTCCTCTCTGGTCACCCTCTTTTCTCAGGGCGACAATCGAGATGGCGTTGTTTGCAATGGCCACCTTTAGGGTATCGTCCAGAGTAAGCAGGTCGTAGATTGCCGTTCTGCCGTAGTATCCGGTCTGGTGGCACCTGTCACAGCCGACCGCCTGGAAAATGTTGGTGTAATTAATCTTCTTTTTTTCAAACTCGCGTATCTGTGCCTGGCCGAGATGCGCCGGCATCTTGCAGTATTTGCACAGTTTGCGGATAAGCCGCTGTGAAACAATCAAGCTCAATCCGGATGACATCAGCAGAGGGGTTACGCCCAAATCGAGCAGACGAATCATTGCAGATGCGCTGCTGTCGCTGTGTAAGGTCGCCAGCACCAGGTGCCCCGTTTGAGATGCCTGAAGGGCTATTGCCGCCGTTTCCTCATCGCGTATCTCGCCCACGCATATCACATCTGGGTCCTGTCTGAGGATGCTCCGCAGCGAGTTGGCGAAAGTGATATCCGCCTTGGGATTAACCTCAATCTGGCTGGTGTTGGGCAGGACATACTCAATGGGGTCTTCAACGGTGATAACGTTACGCGTATAAAAGTCAATGCTGTTAAGCATCGCGTAGAGCGTGGTTGTCTTGCCGCTGCCTGTCGGCCCGCACATCAGAATCATTCCGGATGGTTTGACAATCGCGGCCTCGATAATCGCCTTTTGCTTTTCCATTAGTCCTATGCTGTCGAGCGTGAATATACTTGCGTCCTGGTTGAGGACCCTTATGGATAGTTTTTCGCCGTTGAGGACGCCTGCGCTGGCGACTCTGAAGGATACAGTTCCGTCGTTGGTTTTGGCGATGAAGGCGCCATCCTGAGGCCGGCGTTTTTCCGCGATGTCAATTCCTGAAACGGCTTTGATACTGTTGACAACGGCCTGACAGGTGCCTGCCTCCATCCGTTCGATTTCCCGAAGGACGCCGTCAACGCGGAAACGAATGGTATAGGAGGATTCGGTTTTTGGGTCTATGAGGACATCGCTGGCCCGCTGTTCGAGGGCATCCCATATAAGCTGCTCGGTCAGATTAAGGACGTGGCTGTCCTGGCCTTTCTTGCTGTGGCCGTATATTTGCTTTAGTTCGGTTCCGGATGAATCAAGGAGACGTATGGCGGGGGGCT
>Ga0315277_10000613_pt1 | contig 56214 bp, 47 predicted proteins | sample YL17G05_15_MG_FD_203695 | JGI IMG/M metagenome (GOLD analysis project Ga0315277, IMG submission 203695) | Sediment microbial communities from Yellowstone Lake, YNP, Wyoming, USA - YL17G05_15 | ecosystem: Environmental > Aquatic > Freshwater > Lake > Sediment | place: USA: Wyoming | collected... | reverse complement strand
CGGGTTGCGGACCAACCGCAGTACCCTCTGCCGCGCCTTGATGCGCCTGGGCGAGAAGGCGGTGCCCACCTACGACCAACTCGTGGCTGCTGCCCGGACGAGCATGGTCAACCGCTTGGACGAAACCGGCTGGAGGGTGGCCGGGCACTTGGAATGGCTCTGGGTGGTCGTCAGCGAACAGGTCACCCTCTATGCCATCCTTCCTGGTAGGGGATTCGAGCAGGCGGCTTCGATCCTGGGAGAGGATTATGAGGGATTTCTCAACCATGACGGCTGGGCGCCCTACTACCGATTCACGCGTGCCTATCATCAGACTTGCCTCAGCCACCTGATCCGCCGTTGCGAGGATATGATCAAGATTGCCTCTTCTTCTGCGGCCCGCTTCCCACTGGCCGTTATGGAGCTGCTTCGCAAAGGGCTGACGCTACGCGATCGCTATAAGGCCGGAGCAGTCTCACTGCACGGCCTCTACGTGGCCACAGGTCGGCTGGAATGCTCTATGGACCGGCTGCTCGCACGCACGTTTGGCTTGCCAGCCAATCGTCGACTGGCAAAGCACCTTTGCCACGAACAGCCTCATCTGTTTACCTTTCTCCATTGCCCTGGGATCGATGCCACCAACAATGCCGCAGAGCAGGCAATTCGGCCCGCAGTGGTAGCCAGGAAGACCTGGGGCGGCAACCGTACTCACAATGGGGCACGCGCCCAGCAGATCCTGGCAAGCGTCCTGAGGACTTCCTGGCAACAGGGAAAGGACTCCTTCATCGCCCTCACAAAGCTGATGCGCTCTCCCCAGCAAATGATCTTGGATATCGTCCCGGCATCCCAGTCGCCGTGATTCTGCAGAAAACCTCCTGCATGCCAACTCTGATTCCGCATCCAACCGCGTATCGCCGATATGGGTAAGGTGTCTGCCCGCTATCCCGGTAAACAATTACAGCTTTTCCTTGCGCTCGATCTCCTCGCCTTCGGTGGCCTCCTCGAACTCGGGATCGATCTTCGGCCGCTCGGACTCCTTCAGCTCCAGCTTCGCAAGCCTGCTCTCGTAGTAGATCGGGACGGTCGCACCGTCTATTACAGCCCGCTGGATGTCGTAGACGCTGATGTAGTCGTCGAAGACGGCGCGCGTGTTGGCATCGGTCTGTTCAATGGGTGTGCCGCAGTAGACATGCCCGGATCCGCCGCCGCAGTAGAAAGCTGGTGAGAATGCGGGCTAAGGCTGGGTGATTGAGCTTTAGGAGCTGATTCTCGCTGTATTACCTGGGTTGGGGCTCGTTATTAGTTCCTGCTGAGGTTCTCCCCGCCGATCCGTGCTGTCGTCGATCAGCACGCAAAAGCAATTGCTATTATTCTTTTTGCAGTCCTCAAAAGATCTCTGCCAGGCGCAGGTTCAGGGATGGGAAGAGGGGGGAGTTGAGCGTGCCGGTCCGGGGGACGACTGCTTCGGTACGATAACCGGCTTCGGTCCATGACAGCACCTCGATCGTTTGGCCTTCGGGATCGACGATCCAGTACTCGCGGACACCGTACTTGGCGTAGAGATTGCGCTTGATGCCGAGATCTCGCTGGCAGGTGGAAGGCGAGAGAATTTCTACTACAAGATCAGGAGCTCCTTGAATGTTGGCTTTCGTGAGAACGCTCCTGCGCTCGGTGGAAACAAAAAGCAGATCCGGCTGCACCACGTTGATTTCTGAAAAGACGACATCGCACGGGGCGTCAAAAATCTCACCCAGTGCATGCCGATCGACATGGAGACACAATGCGATTTCAAGTCGCCTCGAAATGCGCTGGTGATTGAGGTTTGGGGACGGGACCAAGAACAGTTCTCCTTCCACGAGCTCGTAGCACTTGTCGTCGGGAAGTTGAACGTAGTCGTCGTAGGTGAACTTGATATTGGCCTGCTTCATAGCTGCCTTCACCTTAGCACCATCCGCGACTCAATTCAATCAACCTGGTCAAGTGCCGCTCCCGCATCCTTGTAGTTTCCCAAACCCTCGATTTATTTCACCCTTTTCAATCATTTTTGGACAGCAGGCCCTTGATCGTCTTCGCCTGCCATGCCCGCTGTCTGGGTCGCAGCGGCCCCTTTGCTTTTGTTTTCCCCACCTGAAAAATGTGATAAAGATACACTCTTCAAATGCTTGCCGTGAAATGGGGGGCGTGTGGCCGCGGATTGGTATCGGAATTTTCACGAGGAGCTTGGCCCGATCCTGCTGGATGCGGAGACAATTCAGCGCCGCGTCCGGGAATTAGGCCAACAGATCACAAGGGACTACCGCGACAGAACTCCTCATCTGATCAGTGTCCTTAAGGGCGCCACGGTCTTTCACGCGGACCTGGTGCGCGCCATCGGAATCGGCGTCTCTTTTGATTTTATGGCCGTCGGCAGTTACGGGTCCGGCATCAAGACCAGTGGCGAGGTGCGCATCCTGAAGGATCTGGACGAGAGCATCGAGGGAAAGGACGTCGTGCTCGTGGAGGACATTCTCGATACCGGGCTGACCCTCCATTACCTGCTGGAGAACCTGCACTCCCGGAATCCGAATTCGCTGCGGATCGCCACTTTGCTCAGCAAGCCGTCGCGCCGGCAGATCGAGGTGCATGCCGACTACATCGGGTTTGAAATCCCTGACAAGTTTGTCGTGGGTTATGGACTCGATTTTGACCAGCGCTATCGCAACCTGCCCTATATCTGCGAGCTGGTGCTTCCCAAGGGGGTTACGCCAGATCCCTGAGAAAGGATCTGCCGTTCGGCAATGCCAGGCCGAAGTTCTCCGCGATGGTCTGGCCGAGGTCGGCGAGCGACTCCCTGGTGCCAAGATCTGCTCCCCCTTTGAGACTCGGGCTGTACACCAGGACCGGCGCGTATTCCCGCGAATGATCGGTGCTCGACGTGGCAGGATCGCAGCCGTGATCGGCGGTCAGGATCAGGCAATCCCGCTCGCCGGCGGCCGCGCATAATTCCGGCAGCCTGCGATCAAACGCTTCCAGGCCGCGCGCGAAACCGGCCACGTCGTTGCGATGCCCCCAGAGCGTGTCGAAGTCGCCGAAATTGCTGAAGATGAGACCGCCCGGAGCTTGCGCGAGCGCCGCCAGCGTCGCATCCATCGATTCTTCGTTGCTGTGCGTCGGCAGATCCCAGGTCACTCCGAAATCGTCGAAAATCGAAGCGATCTTGCCCACCGTCACTACCGCAAGGCCGGCACTCTTAAGGCGGTCCAGCAAGGTGTCCGCCGGGGGCGGTACGGCGAAGTCGCGCCGGTTGCCTGTGCGGCGGTAATTTCCGGAAGCGCCGGCAAACGGGCGCGCAATCACCCGCGCAACGCGGTCCTTGCCGTCGAGTAGCCGGCGCGCGATCATGCAGATGCGGTAGAGCTCTTCCAGAGGAATCACCTCTTCGTGCGCCGCAATCTGGAAGACGGAATCCGCGGATGTGTAGACGATCGGCCTTCCTGTCTTCACGTGCTCGTCGCCAAGTTCCTTGATGATCTCCGTTCCCGACGCGGCACGGTTCCCCAGCGCCGGACGGCCAATCGCCTTTTCAAAGGGCTCCAGAATACGGGCTGGGAAGCCTTCCGGATAGGTCGGGAACGGCACAAGGCTCAGGATGCCGGACATTTCCCAATGGCCTACGGTCGTGTCCTTGCCGTTGGAAAGAATGGCCGCCTTGCCGTAGCATCCCCTGGCGGGGCCGCCGGCCGGCAGCGTTGGGAAAGGCCTGATTGCACCCAGACCCAAGGCTGCAAGGTGAGGAATCCGGGGACTTGCGAGCGCAAGCACATGGCCAAGGGTGTCGCTCCCGGCATCACCCCAATGCGCCGCATCCGGCATCTCGCCTATGCCGACACCATCAAGAACGACCAGAATGAACCGTTCGAATTTCGCCATGTCGGTGACCCTAACGATCCGTCGGCCGGGTAAAGCCCGGCCCCATGCGTTTGAGGGTGTCCAACGGCTTGGGCGCCCTGGGAGCGCGGGCGTCCCGCCCGCAAAATCTGCCTGCACACCTCGATTCTCGACTGCAGCACACAGCAGGAAGCCCAGTAAGAGCCGATCTTTGGTGAAATTTAAAGCTCTCTTGCGGGCGAGGCGCCCGCGCTCCCTGGGCTGCCTGAACAAAAAAAGCCGCCGGAACCGCGCCCTGCAGCCCGGTCCCGGCAGCTCACAATCCTCTGACCGCGCGTTCTAGCGCGCCTGTATGCCGCGCAGTTTCTTGCGCAGCCGCTTCCGGGCAAGTGCCTGCTTGATCCGCTTTTTTTCGCCGGGTTTCAGATAGAAGGAATGCTTCTTGACGTCTTTGATGATGTCTTCCTGCTGAACCTTGCGCTTGAACCTGCGAAGAGCGCTCTCCAGCGATTCGCCTTCGTTGATCACGACTTCCGCCAAACCTGAACACCTCCCTCCTTACAAACTACACAGATTACTCCCTCCGCGCGCACCCGTCAAGCCATAACTAATTCAATCAATTCATCATCCGGCCGCGGGAAACCGCGGCAGCGATGGAGCGCGGGCGTCTCGCACGCACGGCGTCACCGCCGCAACCGACGCGGTTGCGGGCGGGACGCCCAATGCCGCATAGTTTTTGCTCCGGACTGACATAATCAGCGCCCGAAGGGCGCTCTGGAGTGCGGCGACTTGTCGCCGCTAGCGGCCATCGATCTGCCGTGGCACCAAGCGGCTTGCCGCCCTTTGAAATCGAGACGCCTGTGAGCACGGCCGGAAGCCGGTTCGTGGTATTCCAGGCAGCAAGCTGCCTGGTCGGGCCAGCAGGACAACCTCCAGAGCGGCGACCAGTCGCCGCACTCCAGAGGCGCCTTCGGCGCCATGCTCTGATCCGTCATAATCGTGGTTGCGCGAAAACTATGCGGCATTGGGCGGGAGGCCCGCGCTCCCTTGCTACTTCTTGGGAACGGGAAGTCCACGCATCAAGTACAAATTGTCGCTTCTCTCCACGGCGACGCGCTTCTTTTTCAGCCGTTCCACTTCGCCGGCGGCAAACTTATCGTTCTCCGGGTTCCGGTCCAGCTTCTGAATTGCGGCAATGGCCTTTCCGAAGTCGAACAGGGTTTCATAGGTTTCCGCGAGGCTGAGGATGGCGCGTCGCCGGCAGTCGGCATATTTCGATGTGACGACTTTGGCAAATGGTTCGACTGCCTTGTCAAACTCCTTTTTAATCTGGTAAATGCTCCCGATCCTGAGAGAAACCTGATCCGCAAGGCGGTCGTCGATTCCGGATTCCTCGAGCGTGCGCAATTCGCGCAGCGCCCGGTCATAGTCTCCCATCTTGAAGAACATGTCGGCACGTTTGAACATGATCGCCGGCCGGTCCGGCAGGTCTTCCACTCTCAGAAGCGCCTCGTACTGGGCAATCGCCTGGTCGTTGTCGTTGAGCTCATCGGCATAGATATTCGCCAGGTGCCGATGGGCTTCGACTGCCTCGACGGCTTCCGGAAATTCGTGAATCAGCCTGTCATAGGACTGGATCGCCGGTTTGAGCTGCCGCAGGTTGAGATAATAGATGTTGGCAATGTTCAGGAGTGCGCGCGCGGCGAAATTTCCTTTCGGCTCGCGCTGGTACAGGAGTTCGTTTCCCTGCAGGGCCTCATAGTTGCGCCCTTTGCGCCAGTTCGCATCGGCCTCTTCGAGCAGTTTCTGCGAGCTGGAATTGCAGGAATTCCCAAATGCCGCGATCAGCAGCACGGAAACGGCCGAAATCCAGGTCCGATCATGACGGCGCGCCTTCATTCCCCGGCTCCTCGGGCTCTTCGCCTGCAACCACCGTGACGCTGGTAACAAAATCACCCTCATCAAGATCGATACATTTGACGCCCAGGGCGGCGCGGGTCTGTGTTTTGCGGATATCGTCGACATAGAGCTGGATCAGTTGTCCCTGGGCCGTGATCAGCATGACGGCCTGGTCTTCCCGGACATGACAGGTGTTCACGACCTCGCCGTTCTTTCCTCCGACCCGGATATTGATCACTCCGGATCCGCCGCGCCCCTGGCGCCGGTATTCCTCCACCGCGGTTCTCTTGCCGTAACCCTTTTCGGTCACCGTGAGGAAATGCCCGTCTCCGGATAATGCGGACATGGCCACGACGGCATCCCCTTTTGCCAGACGGATCCCGATCACGCCGCGCGCGCTGCGCCCCATTTCGCGGACGTCCTTTTCAGAAAAGCGGATGCATTTTCCCTTCCGGGTCGCGAGCAGGATGTCGTAGGAGCCGTCCGTCAGCTGGCAGCCGATCAGCCGGTCGTCGTCGGGCACCAGGATGGCGATAATCCCGGAGCTGCGCGGATTGGAGTACTCGCTCAACGCCGTTTTCTTCACAATGCCGTTGCGCGTCGCCATCACAATATAGCGGTCGGTGTCGAATTCCTTCACCGACACGATATCGGCGATCTTTTCCTCCTTCGACATGTTGACCAGATTGACGATTGCCTTGCCTTTGCCGGCCGTGCCGACATCGGGGATTTCATACACCTTGAGCCAGTACACGCGCCCCATGTTGGTGAATATCAGCAGGTAACTGTGCGTCGAGGCGACGAACACATGCTCGATGAAATCCTCCTCGCGGGTGGTCATCCCGCGCCGCCCTTTGCCGCCCCGCCCCTGCGGGTGGTACATCGAGGCGTTGGTGCGCTTGATATAGCCGGAGTGAGTGACCGTGATGACCACGTCCTCCACGGCGATCAGGTCCTCCAGGGTGATCTCCACTTCCTCGTCCACAATCTCCGTGCGCCGCTCGTCCCCGTAGGTCTTCTGAAGCTCCCTGAGCTCTTCGACAATGACCCCTTTGAGCACTTGTTCGCTCGCCAGGATCTCTTTCAGCCGGGCGATCAGCTTCAGCGTCTCCTCGTATTCCGTGACGATCTTCTCGCGCTCCAGCCCGGTCAGGCGCTGCAGCCGCATATCGAGGATCGCCTGTGCCTGAAGCTCGCTGAACTGCATCTGGGTCACCAGGGCCTGTCGCGCGACCGCCGGTTCCTTGGACGCCCGGATCAGGGCGATGATGGCGTCGATCATGTCGAGCGCCCGCCGGAGCCCATCGAGGATGTGCAGCCGCGCTTCCGCCTTGCCCAGCTCGAAAATCGTCCGGCGCCTCACGACGTCCTTGCGGTGCTCGATAAAGCAGGTCAGCGCCTGCTTCAGATTGAGCACGCGCGGCTGCCCGTTGACGATTGCCAGCAGAATGATTCCGAAGCTGGACTGCATCGGCGTCATTTTGTAAAGATTGTTCAGCACCACCTGCGCGGGCTGGTCTTTCTTGATTTCGATGACGATGCGCATTCCTTCCCGGTCGGATTCGTCGCGCAGGTCGGATATGCCTTCAAGCTTCTTGTCCCTGACCAGTTCGGCAATGCGTTCAATCAGCTTTGCCTTGTTGGTCTGATACGGGATCTCGGTCACGATGATCGCTTCGCGGTCCCGCCCCAGGTGCTCGATCGCCGCGCGGGCGCGCATGACCACGATGCCGCGCCCCGTCTCATACGCGGCGCGGATGCCTCCGCGGCCGTAAATGAAACCCGCCGTCGGAAAATCGGGGCCCGGCACAACCCGAAGCAGCTCCTCCAGCGTCGCCTGAGGATTTTCGATCAACAGGACCGTCGCATTGATGACCTCGTCCAGGTTGTGGGGCGGGATGTTGGTCGCCATGCCTACCGCAATCCCGGAAGATCCGTTGATCAGCAGGTTGGGAAATCTGGCCGGCATCACCAGCGGCTCAGTCAATGAACCGTCGTAGTTGGGGCCGAAATCCACGGTCTCTTTTTCGATGTCGGCCAGCAGCTCGTCCGCGATGTGCGCCATCCGGATCTCGGTGTAGCGCATGGCCGCCGCATTGTCGCCGTCCACCGAGCCGAAATTGCCCTGGCCGTCTATGAGCGGATACCGGATCGAAAAATCCTGGACCATGCGCACAATGGTGTCGTAGACCGCGGTGTCCCCGTGCGGATGGTATTTGCCGATGACGTCGCCCACGATGCGGGCCGATTTCTTGTAGGCCTTGTTGTAAGTGTTTCCCAGGTCGTGCATCGCGTAAAGCACGCGGCGATGCACGGGCTTGAGCCCGTCGCGCACGTCCGGCAGCGCCCTGCCGATGATGACGCTCATGGCATAGTCCAGATAGGACTTGCGCATCTCGTCGATCAGATTGACCGGGATCTGTTCCAACGCTGGATTCATTGAGCGCCTATTTTGGGAATTACCGAAAAGGAGTCAGGAGTCAGGAGTCAGGAGTCAGAATTTCTTGCATATAAGGCTCTGCCCCAATATTCAGTCTTGCCAAAACCATCGTGCTCCGTGATTCTGCCAATTGCCCGGCACGAGCCATTCTGACTCCTGACTCCTGACTCCTGACTCCTGCTTTTATATGTCCAGATTGCGCACATTAAGAGCATTCTCTTCAATGAAGCGCCGTCGGGGCTCGACGGCGTCTCCCATCAGGATCGTGAAGATGACGTCCGTCTGGACCGCGTCGTCAATCGTAACCTTCATCAGGGTGCGCGATTCCGGGTTCATGGTGGTTTTCCACAACTGTTCCGGATTCATCTCGCCGAGCCCCTTATAGCGCTGAATGGTGAGGTCCTTCTTGCCGAATGCCAGGACGTGCTCGAGCAAAGCTTCCCGCGATCCGACGGAAACCCTGCTGCCATTCTGCCTGATGGAAAAAGGCGGCCTTTCGAGCGGCGTCATCTCGGAGTAGAGCTGGAACAGCCGCTGCCATTCCGCCGAGTTGAAAAAGTCCCAATTGATGGTGATGCTGTAGCTGCTCCCCTCCCGGTTGAGGACCAGCGAGTGCAGGCCGTGCTCTTCATCCAGATGCGTGGAGAATTGATAGCCGATTTTTTCCAGGATCTGGCCGAGCGTCTCGAGCAGCGCTTTCTGCTGAAAGAGCTCCTTGAGCGTGATCCCCTGCTGGAAGAGCCCGTCTTCGCCGGCGACGAACAGCAGCAGGCAATCGAGCAGGTCTGCGTTCTGGAGCCTCCTGTTGAGCTTGGTGTAAATCGACGCCCGCTCGCGGATGCCGTTCAGCAGCTTCACCAGCGGCGGCCCGCTGAACTGCATTCCGCTCTTCTCGATCGTGACCACGACGTCCTGCGTGGCCCGCTGCATCAGGTATTCTTCCAGCTCGCGCTCGCTCTTCAGATATTTGAGCGCTTTGCCGTGCTTGACCGAGTACAGCGGCGGCTGCGCGATGTAGATATGGCCTCCGAAGACGAGTTCCGGCATCTGGCGGTAGAAAAACGTGAGCAGCAGCGTGCGGATGTGGGAACCGTCGACATCGGCGTCGGTCATGATGATGATGCGGTCGTAGCGGAGCTTGTCGATGGCGAATTCCTCTTTGCCGATGCCCGTGCCGATGGCGGAAATCATGGTCGTGATCTCCTGGTTGCTCAGCATCTTGTCGAAGCGCGCCTTCTCGACATTGAGGATTTTCCCTTTGATCGGCAGGATCGCCTGAAACTTGCGGTCGCGTCCCTGTTTGGCCGACCCTCCGGCGCTGTCTCCCTCCACAATGTAGATCTCGCAGAACTTGGGGTCCCGCTCCTGGCAGTCCGCCAGTTTTCCCGGCAGCAGGGCGCTGTCCAGCGCGCCTTTGCGGCGCGTGAGATCGCGGGCCTTGCGCGCGGCCTCGCGCGCGCGCGCCGCCTCCACCGCCTTCATCAGGATCTTGCGCGACCATTGCGGATTCTCTTCCAGATACGCGCCGAGATTGTCGTTGACCGCGGTCTCCACAATCCCTTTGATTTCACTGTTGCCCAGTTTGGTCTTGGTCTGGCCTTCGAACTGCGGGTTGCGCAGCTTCACGCTCACCACCGCCACCAGCCCTTCGCGCGCATCCTCCCCGGTCGGATTTTCCTTGAGATCCTTGAGCAGATCGTGCGACTGCGCGTAGGAATTCAGAGAGCGCGTCAGAGCCGATTTGAAACCGCTCAGGTGTGTTCCGCCTTCGTGCGTGTTGATGTTGTTGGCGAAAGAGTAGATGTTCTCGCTGTAGCCGTCGTTGTACTGCATGGCCACCTCGACGATCACATCCTCTTTGCCGGTTTCGAAGTAGATCGGCTTCGGGTGCAGTGCGTTTTTGTTCGCGTTCAAATGCTCGACAAACGAGACGATGCCTCCCTTATACTTGAACTCGTCGCGCCGGTCCGAACGCAGGTCTTCGAGCACGATCTCCAGTCCGCGGTTCAGGAACGAGAGTTCCCTCAACCGGCCCGCGATCGTGTCGTAATTGAATTCGAGCGTTTCGAAAATCTCCCCGTCCGGGTTGAAGGTGATTTTGGTGCCGCGCCGTTTGGTAATGCCGGTCTCCTTGAATTCCGTCACCGGCTTGCCGCGCTCGTAGCTCTGCTCGTAGACTCTGCCGCCGCGCCAGATCTCCAGATCCAGCCGGCGGCTCAAGGCGTTGACCACCGACACGCCCACACCGTGGAGCCCGCCCGACACCTTGTAGGAATCGTTGTCGAATTTCCCGCCCGCATGCAGCACCGTCATGACCACTTCCGCCGCGGACTTTTTTGCCTGCTGATGAAAATCGGTCGGAATGCCGCGCCCGTTGTCGATAACCGTGATGCTGTTATCGATGTGAATCGTTACTTCAATGCGTGAACAATATCCGTTCAGCGCCTCATCGACCGAGTTGTCGACAACCTCATACACCAGGTGGTGCAGACCGTCGATCGCCGTGGAGCCCACATACATGGCCGGCCGCAGGCGCACGGCTTCGATCCCCTCCAAAACCTTGATCTGATCGGCGCCGTAGCTTTCTTCCTGCCTGACAACAGGCGCCGGCGCCTCTGTTTCCGGTTGGTCCGCGGGAGGAGTATCCGGTTCCATATTCTGCATACCGATTCTGCCTGCCTGGCGATCGAAAATCGTGGTAAACCTTTTTATTTATAGCTATTTATTGCCAACAATTCAGGAAGAAAATTATACCATGAAACCAGCCGGAAAACGCAGCGAAATCTTCCGCGATCTGTTAATTTAAATGTCAGAAAATAAACAGCTTATAGCTTGATACTCCTATCAGAGCTGTTTGGGCAAAAAAGCAAAAAAACGCCACGGATTTCACGGATTCCAAATGCATGGCGGATAATACGATTGTACTGAAGCGCCCTGCCCCAGCGCGTGATTGAGAATGTTTTTACAAATCCGTGGAATCCGTGGCGTTTTTGTTTTGATTTTTCCAGTGGGACGCCGGACAGACTACGCCGGGGAGACCATGCCTTGCTGAACATGGAAGCGGCAAGCTCCTTCAGGAAGGGCCGGCAGCACCTGCTCTTTGGCGGTCGTCAGGAAGGTCTGGGTGCGGCGGGACAGGTGCTCCAGGAACGCCAGCAGGCGTTCGTTGTCCAGTTCCGCTTCGACATCATCCATCAGAAAAGCCGGATAAAAGCCCCGGCTCTTGAGGTGAATTTCCATTTGCGCAAAATATAAAGCCAGCAGCGAGCTGCGCTGCTGCCCGGCAGAACCGAAATCTGCCAGCGGCTTTCCATCGAGAATGATCTTCAGGTCATCCCGGTGCGGTCCGATCGTGGTAAATCCTCTTTTTTCATCGACGTTGCGCGCGGCACGCAGCATTTCCCTGAATTCCTGCTCGATCCCTCCCGTGTCATTCTGATTTTTTGAGGCCGTGGATTCATAGCGGATCTCGAGTGATTCCCGGCTGCTCATTGGGTTGGTAAGCTCATTCTTCATCCGGTCGACGTATTGGATCCGGTTCCATAGGACGCAGCTCCCCTCCTGGGCCAGCTTCTCCTCCCAGGCCTCGAGGAGTCCGTGATCGGGCCGGGCGCCGCTTCCAAGCGCCGCTCCAAGAATGCGGTTTCTCTGCTTCAAGGCGCGGTTATAGGACGCGATCCTCTGCATGTATCCGGGCTTCAACATCACGAGGGCGCGATCGACGAAAGCGCGCCTTTCCATGGGTCCGCCGCGCACAACCTTGAGGTGCTCCTGCGTGAATGCCAGCGCATGGAAATTGCCGATGAACTCCGATAATCCGGCCGGCTTTCCAAACATGAGCAGCTGCTTTTCATCCGTGCGCGGAAGGAAGATTCCAAGATCGCGCACCAGGGAGCGATGCTCGACGCTTCCTTCCACCTTCGCTTCACTTGCGCCATGCTGAATGCACTCCTTTGCCGCCGGCGTCCGGAAACTGCGGCCGTATGCCAACAGGTAGATTGCTTCGAGAAGGTTGGTCTTGCCCTGCCCGTTCTTGCCGAACAGGAGGTTGGTGCCGGGGCAGAAATGGATTTCCTGGCCGTTGAAATTTCTATACTGGTATAGCGTGAGACTTACGAGTCGCAAGATGTTGAATGCGCGGCGCTGGCCGCAGCACTCCTGCTTAGAACTTCATCGGCATTACTACGTACTGGTAGTTCAGGCCGCTTTCATCCACGGGTGCCAACATGCCCTGCGTTTCGTTGTCCTTCACCAGGACGCTCACACTTTCACTGCCGCAGGCATTCAGGAAATCCAGCAGATATTGCGGATTGAATCCGATGCTGACGGGCCCCTCGTCATATTCGATTTCCACCTGTTCGCGCGCTTCGCCGGCATCGGCGCTGCTGGCGGTAATCTCCACGACACCCGGCATGAAGCTGAGTTTGACGGCCCGCAGCTTTTCATCGGACATGACCGCTGCCCTGCGGATCCCCTCCGCGAACACGCGGCTGGCCACCACGATCCGCTTATCATTGTCGCGCGGCACAACCATCTCGTAGTTGGGGAATTGGCCGGCAAGGATTCTGGAGATCAGTTTTTTCCCGTTCACCAGGAAGAAGATATGATTTTCATCCCGCCCGAATTCCACGGCTGCTTCTGAATCGCCAATCAGTCGGAGCAGCTCCACCAGGGTCTTGCGTGGAATCAACGCCCTCACCTCCGCGCTCACACCTTCGAGATCCACGGTTCTGGCCACCAGCGCCAACCGGTGTCCGTCCGTCGCAACCATGCGCATGCAATTCGCTTCCAAAATCAGCAGGGCGCCGTTGAGCGAGTAACGCGATTCTTCCTGGGTGATGGCAAACATGGTCCGGAGAATCATCCCTTTCAGCTCGTTTCCCGGCAGCGCGATCCCTTCCTCCGGGGTTTGGGGTATGGAGGGAAAATTCTCCCTTGGCAGGCCAACGACTTTATATTCGGATTTCCCAGCCTTCAATTGAATCCAATCATTCTCCAGCAGCCGGAAGTGGATCTCCGAATCCTCGGGAAGCAGGCGGACGATATCGAACAAACGCCGAGCCGAAACGGTCAGGATTCCTGATTCACCGACTTCCGCACTGCATCCGCAGCATATGCTCACATCCAGATCGGTGGCGGTGATTTTGAGAGCATTTTCCGAAGCTTCCAACAGGATATTCGAAAGGATCGGAATGGTGCTCTTTTTTTCAATGACTCCCTGCACCAGATTCAATTCACCCAACAGCAGATTTCTTTTCACTGTGAATTCCATGCGACCAGCTCCTTAGGCACCACACTGAAGAGGATTGGATTATAAACCACCTACGTTCCATTTCTTCTTCTAATAAATAATAATCAGATTATATATTGATCCGTAGTATCCGTAGAAGCGGTGAATTTGTGGAAAGCGCCATTAAGCCAAGGCTCGTCAACAGGCTGCATGAAGGAAAAAAAGCCGCCGGCCTGGGGAAAAACACGGATTCATGAGGAAATCACCGGACGAAAAAAACTCACAGGTTTTCTTTCCCGCCTCATGTGCATAACGCCCCCAGCACTCCTGCCGGCAGTCGCTTAGGCTGTGGATGAGACTGTGAACCTTCAGCGGAACGGAGGCAGGATCTTGGCAAGGGCAGCTGCGATCTCGGAGTCCCGGCCCTTCATTTCTTCGATTTTGCGGATCGAGTGCAATACGGTCGTATGGTGCTTGCCGCCGAAATCCTTGCCGATCTGGGGCAGCGACAGGCCGGTAACCGCTTTGCAGATGTACATCGCGATCTGGCGCGGCTGGGAGATGCGGCGCGCGTTGTTTTTGGATTTCAATTGCGCCGGTTTCAGGCCGTAGTAAGCGGCCACGGCGCGGATCACCATTTCGGAGGAAATCGAGCGGCGGTCGGCGATCATGAGATCCTTCAGGACCTCGCGGGCATAGTGGATGTCGATTTCCGAGGCGTCCATGCCGTCGAGCGACGCGCGGGCGGTGAGGCGGATCAAAGCGCCCTCGAGTTCGCGGATGTTGGAGCGGACGCAACTGGCCACATAGAGGGCGACGGAGTCCGGCAAGGACAGGAAGTCGGCGTCCAGCTTCTTGCGCACGATCGCAATCTTGGTTTCGAGGTCCGGAGCCTGAATGTCCGCAATCAGGCCCCACTCGAAGCGCGAATGCAGGCGCTCTTCAATCGCCGGTATGTCGCGCGGCGGGCAATCGCTCGTGATGACGATCTGCTTTTGGGCGTCGTACAGCGCGTTGAAGGTGTGAAAAAACTCTCCCTGGGTGCTCTCCTTCCCGGCCATGAACTGGATGTCGTCCATGAGCAGGACGTCGATGTTGCGGTACTTCTCCCGGAACAGATTGGTGTGCTGAAAACGAATCGCATTGATCAGATCGTTCATGAATCGTTCGGAGGATATGTAGCACAAGCGCAGCTTGGGCAGCTTCCTGCTGATGAGATGGCCGATGGCATGCATCAGGTGTGTCTTGCCGAGGCCCACGCCGCCGTAGATGTAGAGAGGGTTATAGGCTTTCGAAGGCTGCTCCGCCACGGCCAGGGCGGCGGCCCGGGCAAACTGGTTGCTGGCGCCGACGACAAACGAGTCAAACGTGTATTTGGGATTGAGCTGGAATGACGCGGAATCCTTTTCGGCGGCCGCCGCGGGGAGGCGCTCCGCTGCCGCAGCCGCCTGGACGGAAAACTGCACCTTGAGCGGCCTGTGCACGGTTTCCTTGATGGCCTCCTGAAGCACATCCGCATAATGTTCCAGCAGCGACTGCTTGAAGCTTTCGTTGGGAACCACGAGGCGCAAGGACCGTTCGTCGCAAAGATCGCAGGTGATCGGCAGAAACCAGGTTTCCAGGCACTGGCGTCCGACGCGCTTTCCCACGCTGGCTAATACCCGGGCCCAGACTTCCATGTGACACTTTCAGGAGAATGAGTGCGAATCAACCAAGATGACGCAAATCAACAGCCGACGGTCAGCCCCGGAGTTTTCCACAGACATTTTCACAGCTGTGGAAAACGCACCCCGTCTCCGCGCAGCAGGCTCCTCTTTTTCCCGGCTGCCCCAAAAATCGAAGTTCAGGGGATATCAAGTGCCAAACCCTATCGGGTGGCGCGAAGCATTTCGACCCAACGACGCGCGTGAAAGTAACATACGGGTCAGGCGCTTGCAACCAAAAAAAACAAAAATAAAAATTTGACACTGAAATCGTGAAAGCCGCGCCGGTAGAGGGTTTCAACGCGCATGGGCGTCGCCGAGTCCTCCTGGCGCGGTTGCGAAAAAGATGCAATTTCCTATTGGAGGAAGCGGCCGGCCGCGCCATTTTTTTGCAAGCGGTTGGGGCAGAACGAGGTACGGGCGGGCGGCGCGGGAGCGGACGCCGGTCACCCGGCAAAGGCGCGGAAACGGGGGAGCAGGCGCGCATAGGTTTTCGGCAGCGCTTCGGGCAAAGTCCTCGTTTCCGAAATGACGGAAAGGAAGTTGGCATCGCCGGCCCAGCGCGGCAGCACATGCATGTGCAGATGGTTTTCCACTCCGGCGCCGGCCATTCTGCCGAGGTTGAATCCCAGGTTGAAACCATCGGGGCGGTACTCGGCCTGCAATGCCGTTTCACAGCGCTGCGCCCAACCGATGATTTCATCCAGCTCGCCGCGGTTGGCGTCGGCGAGCGCGGCGATGTGGCGCGCGGCAAGGATGAGCAGATGCCCGACCGTGTAAGGATAAAGATTCAGGATGACCGCCGTGGAAGAGCCGCGGCACAGCACGAAGTTTTCCTCATCCCTTGCAGGATCGGAAAGGATGCTGCAGAACACGCATCCTTCATCGGTGCGGGCGGCCCGGCTCACGAAGTCATAGCGCCAGGGGGTCCACAAGCGGTCCATTAGACGTTGATCAGATCCTTGATTTCCTTCCCGGGCTTGAAATACGGCACCTTTTTTGCCGGGACGGTCACGCCGCTGCCCGTCTTGGGATTGCGGCCCTGACGGGAGGCGCGGGTGCGGATGCGAAAAGAACCAAAACCGCGGAGCTCGATTTTTTCGCCCCGCTGCAGCGACTCCGTGATGCTGTCCAGAACGGTCTGGACGATGACTTCCGCATCCTTTTTGGTCAGTTCTGACTGGCTGGCCACTTCTTCAACCAATTCCGCTTTTGTCATTACCATTTTTCTCCAATGCTATTTCCAGAGATATTGAAATCGGATATGGGATTCGGAGCGATCTGGATTCAAACTCAGAATGGACCTGGCGTCGCTGAGGAGCAGGTCCAGAATGGATATGCGCCTCTTCACGGGCGTCACGACCCGGGGTTCGCCGGCAATGCCGGCCATTTTCGCTGCCGCCTGAATGGCGTCCTGCAGGGTGCCCAACTGGTCCACCAGGCCGTGGCTCTTCGCTTCCTGTCCGGTGTAAACGCGGCCGTCGGCCAGTTTGCGGACATCCGCCTCCTTCAGGTTGCGGCCGGCCGCGACGTCCTTGATGAACTGGCGGTACATGTTTTCAATCAGGTTCTGGAAATAAACCCTCTCGGCCTCGGTCAGCGGGCGGGTAGGAGATCCGGAATCCTTGAATTCGCCGCTCTTGAATACGATCTCCTGCAGCTTGGCCCATTTCAACAGATCGCCGTAGTTATACCACTCGGCGATGACGCCGATGCTGCCTGTGATGCTGCCGGGATTGGCGAATATCCTGTCCGCGGCGCAGGCAACATAGTAGCCGCCGGATGCGGCCACCGACGACATGCTGACGACGACTTTCTTGCGCGAATCGGCGCGGAATTTGCGGATGGCTTCGAAGATCTCCTGGGACGCGGCCACGCCGCCTCCCGGGCTGTTGATGCGCACCACAACCGCACGCACTCCGGAAGCGCCGCCGGTTTCCTTGAGCTGATCGGTAAAATCCTTGGAATCGTAGATGATTCCTTCCAGGTCAATCACGGCGACCAGGTTGCCGGAAAGGGAAAAGGCAGGACCGCTGCCTGTGCCGGAAAACATCAGCAGGGCGAGGAGGGAGATGACGAAGAAAAACAGCGCACCTCCCCCCAGAACCAACCACAACAACAAATTGGATCGCCGTTCAGGCATGGCTTAATTCCTGCACACCGCCGGGTTTATTCGGTGGTGGGTTTCTTCAGGCGCTGCAACTGATCCCCGAGCCGTTCACCCATGGAAGCGTTGCCGGAGTCGGCGGACGCCATGTAGGAAGTGAACTCGAGACGCGGCTCGTCTTCCTTCATCGCTTTCAGGCTCAGCCCGATCTTTTTTTCCGACAGGTTGAGCTTGATGACGCGCATTTCGACTTCCTGGCCGACATTGAGGAATTCGGTCGGCTTTTCGACATGCTTGTCATCCAGTTCAGAGACATGGCACAAGCCTTCGATCCCCTCTTCGAGCTCGACAAAGGCGCCGAAATTCGTCATCCGGGCGATCTTGCCGCGGACCACATCCCCCAGCTGATGCCGGCTGAACCAGTATTCCCAGCGGTCGGGCTCGAGCTGCTTGATTCCCAGGCTGAGCTTCTGGTTGGCGGCATCGATGCTCAGGATCACCGCCTGCACATCGTCCCCCTTCTTGAGCACTTCGGATGGGTGTTTGATGCGCTTGGTCCAGGACATGTCCGACACGTGGACCAGGCCGTCGATTCCGTCTTCCACCTCGATGAAGGCGCCGAAATCCGTCACGTTGCGCACCTTGCCCGTGATCACGGTGCCCGGCGCGTAGCGCGCCTCAATCACGTCCCACGGATTCGGCTCGGTCTGCTTGAGTCCCAGCGAGATCCGGCGCGCTTCCGTGTCGATATCCAGCACGACGACCTCCACCATGTCGGTGACGGTCACGATCTTCGACGGGTGCTTCACACGCTTGTTCCAGGTCATCTCCGAAATGTGAATCAGGCCTTCGATCCCGGGCTCCAGTTCGACAAATGCGCCGTAATCGGTGAGGCTCACAACCTTGCCCTGGGTGCGGATGTTCTTCGGATAACGCAAGTCCGCGTGCAGCCAGGGATCCTCGGTCATCTGCTTGTAGCCCAGCGAGACACGGCCGTCTTCACGGTTGAACTTGATGACCTTGACCCTCAGCTTGTCGCCTACCGAGAACAGCTCGGAGGGATGATTGACGCGCCCCCAGGACATATCAGTGATGTGGAGGAGGCCGTCCACCCCGCCCAGGTCAATGAAGGCGCCGTAGTCGGTGATGTTCTTGACCACGCCTTCCATAACCTTCCCGTCCTCGAGAACCTCGAGGGTTTTGGCCTTCTCTTCTTTCATCGACTCCTCGAGAACGGCCTTGCGGGACAGGACGATGTTGCCGCGCTTCTTGTTGACCTTGATGACGCGCATTTCGAATTCTTCGCCGCGCAGGCTGTCCAGGTTGCGCACCGGGCGCAGGTCGATCTGCGAACCGGGCAGGAATGCGCGCACGCCGATGTCGACCGCAAGACCCCCTTTGATGCGCTCGATCACCCGGCCCTTGACCGTCGTGCCTTCGCGATAGGCACGCTCGATCTCATCCCAGATCTTCATGCGCTCGGCCTTTTCGCGCGAGAGCACCACGTAGCCTTCGGAATCTTCCGTCTGCTCCAGAAAAACATCGATGGGATCGCCTACCTTGATCGAGGTCCGCCCCTGCTCGTCCGTGAACTGGTCGATCGGAATAATGCCCTCGGACTTGAAACCGACATCGACCACGACTCCGCTGCTCGTGATGGCGATGACTTTTCCCCGAATGACTTCACCCTCGGAGAAGCTCTGGGTCCTGCTTTCGTGCGCCGCAAGCAGCGCTTCAAAATTGTTTTCTTCGTGCTGATCGGCCCCCTGTTCGCTCCGGGGCCGGGATGAGGCGCGTTCCTCCGCAGAACCTCCTGCGGCTGTCTGCGCGTCGTTAATATCTGGCATTCTCTCCTCCTGAACGTCACCCGGCTGGGCATTGCATGCCCGGCTCAGGATCTTATCAAATTCTACTATGGCTCTGTGATCCGGCGGGAATAAAAGTCAGGTTACCCGAAGGGCTCAAGTTGCAACTGGGCAGCAAATCCAAGGGTTCATCATTCCTTCGATCACGAGAATATAGACTCTGGTTTATACCCCACGGTCATGACAAAGTCAAGGGCAAGCTTTTATAAACATAGAAGTTAAGAGGAGTCAGGAGTCAGGAGTCAGGAGTCAGGAGTCAGGAGTCAGGAGTCAGGAGTCAGGAGAAAAGCAGAATTGCGGGATGTGGTTCGTAAGCACGCAAAGCGGTGGGTTCCGCAGGTTGCTGCTACCCGGTCTCTGCGATTCAGACAGCAGTTTGCAGACCAACTTGTTCCTCGACGTGGCCCCGGACTTTCTGGCTTCTGGGAAATTGCGTGTCCTCGTTTTTTCTGCAAGCGACATGGCTACGAGACAAAACCAGGAAAAATTGTCGGTGTGAGGCGCCGGTTCATGCGGCAACCGCTGAGCCCGCAGCAGGAAAGCGCTTCATCAGAAAAACCACTAAAGACATTAAAATCAGACAGCAGTTTCGTGTTTTTCGGCGTGGTTCGCGAAAAACTGCTGCTTTTTCGGCTTTATTTTGAGGCATCCAGCCTCGCCCGATTCAGGAGTTTACAGGCAAGCGGCTTTTCTAGTGACTCCTGACTCCTTTAAATCCGATCTGCCAAACTGGGTCCGGAGATCAGTTGTGGAGGGCCGAAATATTTGGTAAAATAAAAGTTTTTGTGAGGGCAAAATGAAGAGGGAGATTCATCCGAAGTACCACCAGGTGACCGTCAGCTGCGCCTGCGGAAACCAGTTCGATACCCGTTCCACCAAGAAAGAGATCCGCCTGGAAATCTGCTCGGCCTGCCACCCGTTTTTCACCGGGAAGCAGAAGTTGATCGATACCGCCGGCCGCATTGAACGGTTCCAGAAGAAATACGGTTTGAATAAGTAGCACTACGCCGGCAGGGATTTCACTATGGCAGGGAGCAAAGGCTCGCCCGAAGATATTCTGGTCGGCGGACAAGCCGTCATCGAAGGGGTCATGATGCGCACCCCCCACGCCTATGCGGTGGCGGTGCGGCACACGGATGGCTCCATCGAAGTCAAGCGGGAACCGGTGCGCCGCCTCTCCGAACTCTGGAAACCGCTCACCTGGCCGGTGATCCGCGGATTTTCCGTGCTCCTGCAATCGCTCGTGCTGGGCATCCGCACGCTTAATTTCTCGTTTAACGCCGCCCTGGCGGATGTCGAGCCGAAGCCCGGGGGGAAGCCTGCGAAAAAGCTGCAGGAAAACAGCTGGCTGCCGGTGACGGTGACCATGCTTGGCGCCGCGGCCGTGGGCATCGTGATCTTCATCCTGGCGCCGCTTTGGATCACCACCTGGCTCAAGGGCTATTTTGCCTCCATCCACAACTGGGTGGTCTTCAACCTGGTGGACGGTGTCATCCGAGTGGCGTTTTTTCTGGCTTATATCCTGCTGATCAGCCGGATGAAGGATATCCGGCGCGTCTTCCAGTATCACGGGGCGGAGCACAAAGTGGTCCACACCTGGGAAGCGAAGGAAGACCTGACGGTTGCCAATGCGCGGCTGAAATCGACTTTGCACCCGCGATGCGGGACCAGCTTCCTGCTGTCGGTCATGGTGGTCAGCATCGTGGTCTTCTCGATTTTCAAGTTTCAGGCGTTCTGGGCCATTTTTCTGTCGCGCGTGGTCCTGATTCCCGTGATTTCCGGCATATCCTACGAGCTGATCCGTTTCTCGGCGCCGCGCAGCCGCAAGGGCTTTTTTCGTTTTGCGGTGATGCCCGGCCTTGCCCTGCAGCGCATCACGACGAAAGAGCCGGGCGACGATCAACTGGAGATCGCCATTCGCGCCCTCCAGGAAGCCCTCGAACTCGACGGCATCAGGGCGCGCGAGGCTCAGGCCGCCGCCTAGCCGCGCCTCCACTTTCCCAGCCATGGAAATCACGAACGCGGAAGGTTCCACGTTCCCATGAAATGCAGCAAAGGCGGAAATCCCGATGATCGACAAACTGAATGAACTCGAAGCAAGATTCGAAGACCTGAACCGCCAGCTGGCCGATCCGGAAGTGCTTGCGAATCCGTCCGCCTATCAGAAATATGCAAAGGCGCATCGCGATTTGAGCGAAATCGTTGAAAAATTCCGGGAATACAAGGGCCTTCTGCAGCACATCGAGGATACCAGGGGTATTCTTCACAGCGAGACGGATCCCGAGATGCGCTCCATGGCGGAGGATGAGCTTGGGACGCTCGAGCGGAAGGCCGATGTGTGCCAGAAAGACCTGCAGCTCCTGCTCATGCCCAAGGATCCCAACGATGAAAAGAACGTGCTGCTCGAAATCCGCGCCGGCACGGGCGGGGACGAGGCGACGCTGTTCGCCGCGGAACTGTTCCGCATGTATGCGCGTTACGCCGAGCAGAGCGGCTGGCGCATAGAGGTGACGGAGGAACACCTCTCGGAGGTCGGCGGCTACAAGGAAATCATCGCCATTGTGGAAGGCGGGCGCGTCTACAGCAAACTCAAATATGAGAGCGGCGTGCACCGCGTGCAGCGCGTTCCGGCCACCGAGGCGAGCGGCCGCATCCACACCTCCGCCGTCACCGTCGCCGTCCTGCCGGAAGCCGACGATGTGGAGATTGTGATTGATCCCAAAGACATCCGCATCGACACTTTCTGCTCCTCGGGCCCCGGCGGCCAGTCGGTCAACACCACCTATTCCGCGGTGCGGATCACCCACCTGCCCACCGGGCTCGTGGTTTCCTGCCAGGACGAAAAATCGCAGATCAAGAACCGCGCCAAGGCCATGCGCGTGTTGAGGTCACGCCTGTACGACATCGCGCTGCAGGAGCAGCAGAAGAGCATTGCGGAGAACCGGCGCAGCCAGGTGGGATCCGGTGATCGCAGCGAAAAAATCCGCACCTACAATTTTCCGCAGAACCGGGTGACCGATCACCGGATCGGATTGACCACGCACAACCTGCCCGGAGTCCTCGACGGCGATATCAATCCGATCCTCGAAGCCCTGACCACTCACTTTCAGGCCGAAAAACTGAAGCAGGCGGTTGTCCAGTGAACCAGGTACATGGTGCGGCGTTTTTCCAAAACCAATCTCCGGACCTGGCTGGCTTATTCAGTTTGGAGGAGTCAGGAGTCAGGAGACGGAAGGTGCGCAGGTTTCTCTTTGCTCCTGAATGCCGGTTTCTTTTCGCTGGCTTGCGGCAAGCACAAAGGTTGCGGATATGGATGCGGACAGTGGTGGGGTGAGAACGGTCGGTGAGGCGGTGGGGTGGGCGGCTGCCTTATTGCGCGGCGCAAACGTGGATTCGCCGCGGCTCGCGGCGGAGGTCCTGCTTGCTCATGTGCTCCAGTGGCGGCGAAGCCGGTTGGTTGCGAACGCTGACGAGCCGCTGCTCGCGGATCTGCAGGCACGTTTTGAAGAACTCGTCCGGCGCCATGCCGGCGGCGAGCCGCTGCAATACCTTACCGGTGAGCGCGAATTCTATGGACTTCGCTTCCGAGTGACGCCAGCCGTTTTGATCCCGCGGCCTGAAACCGAGATTCTCGTCGAAAGAGGGGTGGAGTTGGCGCGTGCGCATGCCGGCAATGTGCGGTTTGCGGATGTGGGGACGGGGTCCGGTTGCATTGCGCTTGCGCTTGCGCATGAGGTTCCCGGCGCGCGGGGCTGGGCAACCGACCTGTCGAGTGCGGCGCTCGAACTGGCGCGGGATAACGCGCGCCGCCTGGGCGTCGAAGCCAGAGTCGGCTTTGTCTGCTGCGATCTGCTCGCGGGCTTTCCTCCACGGCCGCTGTTTGATCTGATTCTCAGCAATCCGCCCTATATCTCCGGTCCGGAAATGGAGGAACTGGCGGCAGGCGTAAAGGATCATGAGCCGGAGCTGGCGCTCTGCGGCGGAGAATCGGGAATCGAAGCGTACCGGCGCCTGATTCCCCAAGCGGCCGCGCGGCTGCTTGCCGGCGGCCGGCTGCTCCTTGAAATCGGCGCGGGACAGGAACCTGCGGTCCGGGGCCTCCTGTGGCAGCAGGGCTTGCTGTTGGAAGTGGCGGTCCGGGATTTGCAGGGAATCCCGAGATGCCTCGTCGCCCGGCAGCCCGAAATTGATGGATAAAAAGGCGCGAATCGTGGCAAGCTGTGCCGTGGTGGGTCCCGGCGGGCCGCCGGGACCTACTTGCGGGCTTCGCAAACCATGCGGCATTGGGCGGGATGCCCGCGCTCCGCGGGGGGAAAGAAATGGACAAAATCCGCGTCGTGGGCGGCAGGCACCTTAAGGGACGTGTGACCGTCAGTGGGGCAAAAAATTCGGCCCTGCCGGCTATGACGGCCGCGCTGCTGACTCCTGATACGGTAGAGCTGGAAAACATCCCGTGTGTGCAGGACATATTCACCGCCCGGCGGCTTCTGGAAGCGATGGGAGTGGAAGCGGAAGTGAGTCGGGCGGGGGTCGCGCGCCTGAAAGCCGGCCATGGATTGACCTCGCGCGAAGCCCCCTATGAACTTGTCAGGACGATGCGGGCATCGATCCTTGTCCTGGGTCCGCTGGTCGGCAGGTTCGGTCACGCCCGCGTATCTCTTCCCGGCGGCTGCGCGATCGGAACGCGCCCGGTGAATCTCCATCTCATGGGGCTGGAGAAAATGGGCGCCCGGTGCGATATCGTCCATGGTTATGTCGAAGCCAGCTGCGAAAGCCTGGTGGGCGCGGAAATCATGCTGGAGACCGTAACGGTCACCGGCACGGAAAATCTCATGATGGCGGCCTCGCTGGCGCGCGGAGAAACGATACTCCACAACGCCGCCTGCGAGCCGGAAGTGGTGGACCTTGCCGACATGCTCCGAAAAATGGGCGCCCGCATCGAAGGGGACGGCACGCGCACCATCCGTATTCAGGGAGTCGAGGCCCTGCACGGCTGCCGCCACGGCATCATCCCCGATCGCATTGAAGCGGGAACCTTCGCCATGGCAGCCGCCATCACGCGCGGCGATGTGGAGATCGCCAACTGCCGCCCGGATCACCTCGGCGCGATCATCTCCCAGCTGGAACGCGCCGGCGCCGGAGTGGAGACGGTGGCGCCCAATGCCTTGCGCGTGCGCGGCGGCGAAGAAATTCTGTCACAGGATGTCACGACCCTTCCTTTCCCGGGCTTTCCCACCGATATGCAGGCGCAGTATATGGCGCTCATGACCCAGGGAAATGGCTCGTCGCTCATCACTGAAACGATTTTTGAAAACCGCTTCATGCATGCCCTGGAGCTGGCCCGCATGGGCGCGGACATCAAGATTGAAGGGCAGCGCGCCCTGGTCGCTGGCAGCCGTCTCTCCGGCGCCAAAGTGCTGGCTTCCGATTTGCGCGCAAGCGCCTCGCTGATTCTGGCCGGGCTCGTGGCGGATGGCGAAACGGTCGTCGACCGGATATACCATCTGGACCGCGGCTACGATCGGATCGAGGTGAAGCTGGCCGGGCTCGGCGCCGACATCGAGCGCTTGAAGTGATTCCGGCATTTTTGCGGCGGCGGCTTATCCACGCTTATGGGAAAATCGCCATGAAATCAGCCTGCCTTTTTTGCCAGATCATCGGTCGCGAAAGACCGTCCAGGATCGTTTACGAAGACGATCTCTGCGTTGCGATCGAGGATGTCCGGCCGATGTCTCCTGTGCATGTGCTGGTTCTGCCGCGCAAGCACATCCCGACTCTGAAGGACAGCGTGCCCGAGGACCAGGCGCTCCTGGGACACCTGCTGCTTGTGGCTGCGCGAGTGGCGGAAGAGAAAAAAATTGTGGAAGCCGGATTTCGCACCGTGATCAACACCAACGCCGGCGCCGGCCAGACCGTGTATCACCTTCACGTGCACGTGATGGGCGGCCGCGTCATGCACTGGCCCCCGGGCTAGAGGACAAGGAGAACTTTCAATGCCTACGGAAGAACGACCTTTGCAGATCATTGCGGACCATGAGAAAAACTCACCCAGAGTGTATGCAAACTATGTGCAGGTAAGCATGTCGCCGATCGATTGCACACTCACATTCTGCGACGTGGTGGGGCCGGCCAACGATGAGGAGGTGCTGCACATGCAGAAAACCGGAACATTGCTCGCTCCGGTGCGCGCCGTGCTGGTGATCCCCAACCAGATTGTCGACGGCCTGATTCAGGCTCTGCAGGCGCAACGCGAAAAGCAGGCCGGAATGGGCAAGCCCACCGGCACAACCGTGCAGTAGTGCCCCCCGGGGAGCGCGGGCGGGACGCCCGCGCTCCCTCAAAATGGACGGGCTACTGCACGCCACCGATTACAGAAAGAACTCCGTTTCCATTAACGATATATAGATCGTTCCCTATGATGGCAATGCCGGTGGGGCGGGACAGGCCCGCGATCTCCCGGGCTGCGACCACTTTGTGAGTTGCGAGATCGATAGTCAGAAGCGTGCTGTACGCGGCGCTGATCGCAAACAGGCGGCCGCCGGCAATGGTGGCGCCGGTTACGTAGTACTCGTCGAGCGAGCGCTTCTCCCCGGCCGGTTTCAGGCCGGAATCCGGCGCCAGGGTGGGTGCGAACTCCTCGGATAGCGTCAGATCGTCCCGATCAAAACGCGAAACCACCAGCCGTTTCACTTTGGCGTTCGGCACGGTAACCGTGTAAAGCGAGTTTTTTGCCGGATCGAATGCCAGCGACATCGTGTACATCATCCGGGCGCGCACGGTGCCCAGGCGCGACCGGGACCGTTCATCGAACCTGTCGAACGATTCGAGGAAGTACCGGAAATTGCGGCCTGCATCGGCCTGGTCGTTTTCGCGCAGGATGACATAGCTCTTGTTTTCGCCAAGAGCCATAGCGGTCCGGGAATCAAGAAACGCGGCGCCCGCGAACCGGCCGAGATCGATCGAGTAGCCGGGATCGACGACCGTGTAACGCAGGATCCGGGAGAGCTTCCCGTCCGTGATGTAGATCCCGTTCTGCGTCGTGATCAGAAACCGGTCGGTGGCCGCATCATAGGAGAGATCGGTGATCGTGCCGCGCAGCGGCAGGGAGAGCTGCCTCTGCTCAAATATGTTCAGCGCGGGCAGGCCGGCCAACGGCCCGGCGGCGGGATCCACCGGAAGCGAATCAACGGCGGGCTTTTCGATTGCCCAGCGCCCGCGCAGCGACACCGGCGCCGGCGACCATTCCTCCAGGGACCACACCCAGTTCTTCGGATTGAAAGAGAAGCGGACCGGATCGCCTTGTCCCATGAAAGGGGGCGGACCGGTGCTCGCGAACGCCTGCACGACATTTCCGGCGATCACGACCAGGAAGACCACCATCGCGAGCCTCTCCAGGGGTCGCAACGTCCGCACGCCGGCAGCCGGAGGCATTTCCCGCAGAGCGGTGAGCATGAAACCCATGGCCACGACGCACGCCCAGAAGATGAGCAAAGCCCATGTGTAGGTATGAGCCCCCATGATTTCGATGCTGAATCCCTGGCCGACATCGCGCGCCGCGTGCATGGCGGTGTGCCGGATGCCCATGAAGACTCCCCACGCGCCCACCAGGATGGACAGGCCGAGGTATTTGGGCCGCGGGCCGTAGCGGAGCACGAACAGGCCAATCAGGGCAATGATCGCCATGCCGGCGCGCTGTTCCCAGCACATCACGCAGGGAGAATCACCGCTGGCGAAGCCGAGCACGAAAACGGCGATGCCGATGGGAACCACCGCAAGGATCAAAACCGCCAAAGCAAGCAAGGAGTAAAGGTAGTCGCTTTTCACAGGCTGCTCCTAGTAATTGACTCCCGGCAGGAGTCCCGTTCGAGTGGCGATGCAGAAGAGCGCGATCATCAGTACCACGCTGACGACGAGCAGGCGGAACGCAAGGCGTTCCTTGTCGGGCTTGCGCAGCAGCAGGAACGCGGTGATGAACAACAAGACGAAGTTCAGGAATTCCATGGTTGTCTCCTATCGGACGGATCGGACGGATTGGACCGATCGGTCGGCTTGGGATATTAGCGATCAAGGGCTTATAATAACCCAATGCCAGAAAACTCGCGCATACGACCTAGCGGCGGGTATCGCAAATTGCATTCTTTTCAGGCGGCAACGGTTATCTACGACGGCACGGCATTTTTCTGCGATCAGTTTGTTGACAAACATTCGCGAATGCGCGACCAGATGGTGCAGGCGGCGCGCAGCGGGCGCCAGAATATCGCCGAGGGGAGCCGCGCCGCGGCGACATCAAGCCAGACTGAACTGCGTCGAAGATTTCCTGCGGCAGCGGGGCCTGGCCCAATGGGCTAAGAACGATCCCCGAGCTCTAGCAGTTCGTCAGCTGTCCAAGAAACAACCGACCGATCGGTCCGATCGGTCAGATCCGTCCGATTCATACGCCGCCTGGATCAAGCACGACGATCCTGAAATTGTTGCTAATACGCTAATTTGCCTGATCAACCAGGCGAATTACCTGCTTGATAAGCAGATTGCAGCGCTCGAGCGGCAGTTTGTCACCGATGGCGGTTACAGCGAACGCCTTGCTGCCCGACGGCTGGAGCACAGGCGTGAACAACCTGGCAACCAAGGGCCAACTTGCCCGCAGTGTGGCAAACCCATGGTTCTGCGCACCGCCAGGCAGGGGAAGAATCCCGGCTCACAGTTCTGGGGGTGCTCGGGCTACCCCCAATGCACAGCAACAGCCAAAGTAGATCCGGCATCTACATCATAGGAATCTTCACACCCTTGCGCTGGGCGAACTCCTTGGCCTCTTCGTAGCCAGCGTCGGCGTGCCGGGCGACGCCGATCCCCGGGTCGTTGGTGAGCACACGCTCGATCCGGCGCGCCATTTCCGGCGTGCCGTCGGCAACCGTCACCTGCCCCGCGTGCATTGCATAGCCGATACCCACGCCGCCACCGTCATGGAACGATACCCACGAAGCGCCGCTGGCCGTATTGAGCAATGCATTCAGGATGGGCCAGTCGGCAACGGCATCGGACGTATCCTTCATCGCCTCGGTCTCGCGGTAGGGAGAGGCTACCGAGCCGCAATCCAGATGGTCGCGCCCGATGACGACCGGCGCCTTGATCCTGCCGCGCGCAACCATTTCGTTCATGCGCAATGCGAAGGCGGCGCGTTCGCCGTACCCTAGCCAGCAGATGCGGGCCGGCAGCCCCTGGAACTTGATTTGAGCGCGGGCGAGGCGGATCCAGTTGCACAGCGCCTCATTTTCGGGAAACATCTCGAGCACGAGATCATCCGTGGCCGCAATGTCGGCCGGGTCACCGGAGAGCGCTGCCCAGCGAAAGGGGCCGCGCCCCTCGCAGAACAGCGGGCGGATGTAGGCCGGCACGAATCCCGGAAAATCGAGCGCGTTTTCCACACCGGCCTTCAGCGCGTGGCCGCGGATGTTGTTGCCGTAGTCAAAAGTGACTGCGCCGCGCTTCTGGAGCTCGAGCATCGCGCGCACGTGCGTGGCGATCGAGTCCATGCTGCGGCGCACATATTCGTCGGGATTTTCCCGGCGCAGGATGGCGGCCTGTTCCAGCGTCACGCCCGCGGGCACATAACCGTGGAGCGGGTCGTGCGCGCTCGTCTGATCGGTGAGCGCGTCAGGCGTGAAGCCGCGGCGCACCAGCTCCGGGAGAACCTCGGCACAGTTGCCGACCAGCCCCACCGACAGCGCCTCGCCTTTGCGGGCCGCCTCCTTCACGAGCGCCAGCGCCTCGTCGAGGCTGTAGGAAATCCGCTGGCAATAGGCAGTGCGCAGGCGCTTCTGGATTCGCTCCGGGTCCACTTCGACGCCGAGAAAAGCGGCTCCCAGCATGGTAGCCGCCAGCGGCTGTGCGCCGCCCATGCCGCCGAGCCCGCCGGAAAGCAGAATCCTGCCGCGCAGGCTGCCGCCGAAGTGGCGCCTGGCCATGGAGGCAAAGGTCTCATAGGTTCCCTGGACAATCCCCTGGCTGCCGATGTAGATCCAGCTTCCCGCGGTCATCTGGCCGTACATCATCAGGCCGAGCGCCTCGAGCCGGCGGAACTCGGTCCAGTGATCCCAATTGCCGACGAGGTTCGCGTTGGCGATCAGGACCCGGGGCGCGTATTCGTGAGTTCTGAATATGCCGACCGGTTTTCCCGATTGCACGAGCAGGGTTTCGTCGTTTTCCAGTTTCCGCAGGGATGCGACGATGGCGTGATAGCAGTCCCAGTTGCGAGCCGCCTTGCCGGTGCCCCCGTAAATGATCAGTTCGTCGGGGCACTCCCCGACATCCGGATCAAGATTGTTCATCAGCATGCGCATGGCGGCTTCCTGGTGCCATCCTCTGCAGCTCAGGCTTGTGCCGCGGGGCGCGCGTATGTTGGTTCTGGAATCCGTCATCATGACCTCCTGCTGCAAACAAATACTGTCAACCGCATGCGACTGCATACTATTACAATTGCCCGGCACCATCAACCCGAAGACCGCTTTTGAAACTTCGCCCGGCCGCCTCTTGCTAATATATAATGGGATTATCGGAAACGGGGCAACAGACCGCCGGCCGCGCTGGCCGATAGGACAAGAAGCGCAGGGATTGCGAAAGAGCCCAAGCGGCGGAAGAACGGAGCCGACGCAACCTTATCCCGGCGTTCCCCGGGCGGCATCCTGGCCGTCTGTCGCGGCAGGATGGAGAGGACCGGCGCGCCCCTTTACGTCAGGTGGAGACTTTATGACGATGCTGATAAAAAACGGCACTATCTACACGGCCACGGATACCTACAAGGCTGATATCCTGGTCAAGAACGGCACCATTTGGGAAATTGGCAGGGAAATATCGAAAATCGCAAGCGAAATCGTCGATGCGGCGGAAAAGTGGATTCTGCCGGGCGGGGTTGATGTTCATACCCATCTGGATGCCCAGGTGGACGGAATGACCACCGTGGACGATTTTGAAACCGGCACGGCGGCGGCCGCTGCCGGCGGGACCACCACGGTGGTCGATTACGCCCAGCATGCCGCCGGCTCTACGTTGTCCGATTCGATCGATGCGTGGAAAACGAAAGCGGAGACGCGCGCCATCGTCGACTACGGATTCCACGTTGCGCTCGCCGAAGTGAATGACGCGCTGTTGTCCGAAATTCCGGCGCTTGTGGAAGCCGGAATCACCAGTTACAAGATTTCGCTCGAAGGGATCGGCGAGCATCGCATCAGCGATGCCGCGCTGATTGAATTCCTGCAGAGAACAGCGGCCGCGGGCGCCCTCGCCTGTGTCCACGCGGAGAACGGGGAGGTCATTGACCTTTTGTGGCGGAGGCTGTCCCTGGAAGGGAAGAAGTCCGCCAAATATCTCCCTGCGATCCGGCCTCCGGAAATCGAGGCGGAAGGGGTGGCGCGCGTCATCGCGCTGGCGGAGCTGGCTCGCACCCCGGTATATTTTGTCGGGCTCTCGTCAGCTCATGCCATCGAACGGGTTAAAGCGGCGCGAGATCGCGGCCAGCAGGTATTTGCCGAAACATGCCCGCAGTACCTGATGCTGAGCGCCGAAAAGTACGAGGAGAACGAAGCGGTCAAATATTACATCACGCCGCCCCTGCGTCCTGCCTGGCATGCCGAAGTTCTCTGGAAAGCTTTGAATTCCGGGGATATCCAGGTCATCGGCAGCGATCACACGGCGTTTAACTACGCCGGACAGAAGGACCTCGGCACGGACAGCTTCATTCAGGCGGCCCGCGGCATCGCCGGCGTCCAGGAACGGATCCCGGCGATCAGCTCAGCCGGGGTTCACAAGGGCAGGATTTCCATCCATCGCATGGTGGAGCTGCTCGCTACCACGCCGGCCAGAATGTTCGGCCTGTTCCCGCGCAAGGGAACGATCGCGGTGGGCAGCGACGCCGATCTCCTGATCTATGATCCCCGGACGGATCAGATTCTTTCAAAGATGATGTCCCTCTCCCGCGTGGACTATTGCGCGTATGAAGGGATCCGCGGATACGGTTCTCCGTGGCTTGTGATCCAGCGCGGCAAAATCATCGCACGCGAAGGGAAGGTCATGGGAAAGCCCGGAGGGGGCGAATTCCTGGCGCGCAGCAAATTCAGCTATTGAAGAAGCCAGGAGCCGGAAGCTTGAAGCCAGAATGGGCCGGTGCCGGGTGGTGTGCCATCGAACCGGCCTCAACAGGCGCCTCGAATCTTCTGGCTTCCGGCTTCTATTTGAGCGTCTCCAGCACGAAAGTCATCTGCTTGCCGCGCAAGACGAAGCAGAGGTGCAATTCCCAGATTCGACGGATAAATCGGAATGCGCGCCAGCGGTTGTCGAGGTTGACCAGGAGCTGGATGCCGAGCATTTTCCAGATTGACGCCAGCTCGATTTCCCTGCTCCGCACCCGGAAGCGCGCAGAAGAGTAATAGTTGGTGTGGTAGGTCGGCTCGAAGTAGCTGAAGGAATAGGAATTCAAGTGCCACTTGTGAGTCGGATCCTGCCAGGAAATGGAATCGCTGTGGTGCGGGGTAATAATGACAGTGCGGGCATTGGGGGTGGTAATCCGGTGGATCTCCTCCATCACGGCGAGAATCGAATCGAGGTGCTCGATCACGTGGATGGCGTAAACTTCGTCGAAGGTGTTATCCGGAAACGGATAGGGGAACTGGTTAAGGTCGTGAACCACGTCCACACCCGGGAGGGAGATCCGGTCGATGCCGACAGCATTTGGATGTTTGTTCCGGCCGCAGCCGAGTTCCAGAACTTTTCTTTCAGCGAGCTCTGTTTTCGACAGCATTCATCCTCCGTGGCGCCCCAACGGCTTCACCTGTGCCGGCCGGGTGTGCTATTTTAGCTCTGATGAAAAAATGCTCCAAGTGCCGCAATCATTATCCGGACGCATTCGGGTTCTGCCCGATTGACAGCTCCGAGCTTGTCATGGAGCCGGGCGACGCTCCTCAACCCGCCGAACACAGGACCGAACCCGCGCAGATCAGGGTTCGCACCCTGATGCTGGCGATCGGCATTCTCGTGCTCAGCGCCATTATCAGTTTTGTCGGGGTTTTCTCCTATCTTTATCTGAAACCGAAATACGGCGGGCTGGTGGTGAAAACCACGCCTCTGGGCGCTACGATCCTGGTTGACGGCAAACAACGCGGCACCTCTCCGGTCACAATGGGCGACCTGAAATCGGGCGGACATCAGATCAAGGCCTTGAAGGATGGCTACGAGGAGTTCGTGCAGGAGGTGGAGGTCATGCCGTACTCCACCGAAAACGTGCACATCACCTTGAAGCCGCTGGTCGCCAATCTCACCAATGAACAGCTGGCCGAGATCGAATCCTGGAAGAAGAAACTGGAAAGCGCCCAGAAAGAAAATATCCTGCTGCCGCCTCCGGATGACTACAACGTGCTGTTTTTTGCCGACAAGGTCCTGGCGATCGACCCCGCCAATGCCTATGCAGCGGAAGTGAAGGCCCGGCTGGCCGACAGGATACGGCAGCGCGCCGATCTCGCCTATGCGCGCGAAGACTGGCTCGCCGCTGAAAAAGAATACCAGAGCCTGGCGCTGATCTATCCCAACGAGATTTCCATCAATGAACGTCTGGCCGACATCGGCGCCAAAATCGATGCCAGCATGAAAGACCGGGAAAAGCAGGTCGAAGAATGGAAAAGCAAGGCTGAAGCGGCACTGAAGGGGGGCGCCCTGGTGCCTCCTGACAAAGACAACGCCCTGGATGCGCTGCGCAGCATCTTGCGCCTGGACAAGAAAAACGTATACGCGCTCGATGCCGTCGCCCGGGTGAAGGAGCTGCTGCAGAATCGCGGCGATACCAGGCTCAACAACGGCGATCTGACGGGGGCGCGCGCGGAGTTCAAACAGGCGCTGCAGTATTTTCCCGATGATAAATACAGCGCGTCACGGCTGGCGTCGATTGACGGCAAACTGGCGGAAACCGCCAGGGCCGATCAGGCACTGCTGCAGCGGCAGCAGGAGGAACAGCTGCGGTCGCGCGAAAAAATCTCCAATCTGCGGCTCTCGGCCCTGAATGCCTTCCGGGCCGGTGCGCACGAGAAAGCCAAAACGGAATGGCTGGAATACCTGAAGTACGAACCCGGCAGCGATGAGGCCTACTTCTATCTGGGAGCCATCTATCTCGAGGAAAAGCAGTTCGACACGGCGATCCTGAATTTCGAAAAATGTGTCGCACTCAATCCCAACAACGCTTACGCGAATCTTAATCTGGGCATACTCTACGACAGGCACCGGAATGACTTCAGCGAAGCTGCCGATCATCTGGACAAGGCGAGGAATCTGGGCGGCGTGGATAAATACGCGCCCGACCGGATTCAGGCCATGTTGCAGGACTTGCGCGACCGCATGCAGCTGAGCCAGATGAAGAACACACCTTTCCCGGTTGAGCACCTGCACTTTTTTTCAGGATGCAAAGGGACTCTCCGGATCACCGATGACGGAGTGGAATTCAAGACCACCGAGACGGACCACAGCTTTTTCGAGACCTATACGGGCCTGCGAGCTTTTACCGTGATCGGGAGTGAAGTTTCGCTGCGCACGCAGACCAACAGGAAATACAATTTCCGCCTGATCAATCCAAGGGACGCCGAGATGGTGCGCCGCCTGGCCGCGCTCCACGTTAAAAACAACGACTGAGGAGGGGCGGGCGGCCCGCCCAATGCCACATAGTTTTTGGAGCATGGCGCCCCGGCGCCGCTTTGGCGATCCGAGTGCTGCCGCAATGGGGCGGCTCGCCGCCTGGGATTTCCATGGTTCGCATGTTTTTACGTTCCACTCTCGGCCGACGGCAAGCCGAAAATGGCGGTAGCCCGCCCCTTCCGGGGTCGCCTGCGGCCTGTGAAAGTGGCGCCGGGGCCTGCTCCTTATACGAACTTTTACCCGGCAGATAGCACAGACGATGAGTACAAAAAGCGAAACGAGCGGATGGAGTACATCCAATCACCGCGACACTTCGCCGTCATCAAGACGGGGCCGGCTCCTTCTGGAGTGCGGCGACTGGTCGCCGCTTTGCGGAGCCCGATACTGCCGCATACCGGCGGCTTGCCGCCGGGATTCGCCGCAACACCCGTGCTGCCGTCGATGGTGATCCGCGGACCGTGCGGCAGGGCGGCAAGCCGCCCAGTTTGGCGGTTGACGGAGGCTGAGCAAGCGGCGACCAGTCGCCGCACTCCAGAACGGGCCGCCGTCACCTGAGTATTGTTTGCCGCGATAGAAATTCGTATAAGGAGCAGGCCGGGGCGCCGCACCAAAGCGCCCTTCGGGCGCTGATTATGTCGGTTCGGAGCAAAAACCATGCGGCATTGGCGGGACGCCTGCGCTGCCCTACAACTGCTTGCGGCCCGGGTAGGGAGGGGCGGCGGAAGCATGCTCCTTCGCAGGCGAGACGTGGCGTACGCGGCGGAACAGGCCGGTGATGCACATGAGCAGAGCCCCTATCAACGCACCGACTCCCAGCGAAATCGGCTGCAGGTAGTTCCGCACCTGCCTCACAAGGTTGTACGACAGCACCGGCTCTTCGGTATGGATCAAGGGAATTTCGTCGCCGTTTTTGTTCACCAACTGCGCCCAGAGGGCCAGCCGGCTGTCCCTTCCGCCGTGATTCACAATCCGCCAGCGCCAGATCGCACGGTCTCTTTCGCTGATCTCCTGCGCCACGTTTTCCCTTTCCGGGCGCACCGTGAGCGTATCCGAGCGCGGGAGAAGACTGACATGCAGCTTGAGCCTCTCGCCGAGCGATTCCCGGATGCGCCGCTCGGCAGGAGTCAGGCGCACGTTGTCGATCGACTCGACCGCGAATTGCACTTCAGCCGTTTTTTCCTCGTTGCTGCCGATGCGTTCGGGGAGCCGGTATTCCATGGTCCCGATCAGCGTGCTCCCGAGATAGACCTGCACCGTGCCTGACTTGATGCCGTTTTCCGCAGTCTCGTCCACGATCTGCGTGTTGAAGTTCGAGATGGCCAGAGCCACGTTCTCGAGGTTGTCTTTCACCTGTTTCAGCACGATGTACTGGTGGGCGAGCGAGTCCTCCTTTGAGGTCAGGGTCCGGATCGTGTCTTCCTTCTGCCGGATGGAAGCCTTCAGGTCCTGGTTTTCGCCGGTCAGCCGGGCATTATCCGACAGCTCTCTGTCCAGATTGGTTTTCAGCGTGCTGTTCTCGCCCTGCAGCTCATCGATGTCCTTCTGGGTTTTCTGCATCACCTGGCCGAGGTCCGCGATCTGGGACGCCAGATCCCGGCCGGGGTCGACTCTGATCTTCAGCGAGCGCTGCAGATTGCTCAGTTCCTTTTGATAACTTTGCGAGACGCCCTTTGCGACCCGGATATCCTCGCCAAACCTGGCGAGCTGAGCGGTGGAATTGTCTATCTTTTCCTGCAGGCTCGCGGCCTGCGTGCGCAGTCGGCCGATCTCACCCTGCTGGTTTCTGTTCTCGCCGTCGAGTTTCTTGTTTTCCGCGTGAGCTCTTTCGAGCTGGCGGCTGAGATCCTGATTGCGGTTCTGCTGCGAGTCGAAGTCGCGGGTCAGATCCTGGTATGCGGGCAGGAGAGGCGCCACATACTTCAACACCGTCTCCCGGCTGGCGCCGGCACTGGTTGCGATTTCACGGGAAGCCCGGTCGAACTCCTGCTCGATGTAAGTCCGCTTGGCCTCGTCGAGCTCGGTGTACTTGAGCCCTTCGGTAAACGTGCCCGCCAGCGCCCTATCGAACACAGGGCTGTTCGGAAAATTCTCCTGCAGCGGGCTGTCAAATCTGTAAATGAGTTCGACAGCCGCCGCCGCGGGGCCGGCCGCAATCGCACCCAGCTTGAACTTGATCTCCTCTCCGCCAAAATCGATGCCCAACACGCGCAACTGGTCCCCGACCTTATAACGCGGCGCACCCGCAGGCGCAAGGTCATGACGGAAGGTCGATCCGGAAATAAATACAAACTGCTTTTCCGAAAAAACCGGCACCTTGAGGTAAAGCGCCTTGTTTTCGTAATTGCCGCGGTACCGTTCCTGGATGACGCGGCTTACGCCGGCGAAGGAAAACAAGCCGGCGGCCGCGGCCAGCGACGAAGCGAGCAGCAGAAAGGCCCCAAGAGTTCGACATTGCTTCATATAACGCCTTTGCCTGAACACGAATAAACAGCGGACAACCTAAAATAATAACATAGTCCCGGCCGTCCGGGGGCCATTCGAGTTTTGCGGCACACCGACCAATGCTTGATGTATCCGTTGGACACATGTTATAAGTTCACTTTTGCGGGCAGACGAATTCGTTTCCGCGGGTGACAGGTGCAATTCCAATACGGCAGCCAGACCAGCCAGGGAAAAGTGAGGATCTCGAATGAAGACTCCTGTGTGTCCAATCCGGACGCCGGACTTTTTCTCGTTGCCGACGGCATGGGCGGGCACGCCGCGGGCGAGATCGCAAGCCAACTGGCAGCCCGCGCAATCAACGAATGGGTGACGGCCCACCAGAACAGCGAAGCGCCGGCCGATATGCTGCAAGCCGGCGCCACAGAGGCCAATCACCGCGTCTTTGAAGCCCAGCGTAAGGACCGCTCCCTGGCCGGGATGGGAAGCACCCTCACGGCCATGCTTTTTCGGGATTCAAAATATTACATCGCGCATGTCGGCGATTCGCGCGCCTACCGGTTGCGCGGGGACGAGCTGGAACAGTTGACGCGCGATCATTCGCTGGTCTGGCATCTCTATGAAAACGGGGTGCTTGAAAAAACCGAAATTTCCAGGCATCCGCAGAAAAACCTGATCACGCGCTCAATCGGTTCGCATCCGGAGGTCGAAATCGACCTCGAAATAGGGGAAGGCCTTCCCGAAGACGTCTATCTCCTCTGCTCCGACGGCCTGACGGATGGGGTCACAGAGGAGGAAATTTCGAGCATCCTTTCCGCAAACCGGACGAGCCCACAGAAAATTGCCGATCTGCTGGTCGATCGGGCCAATGAAGCCGGCGGTCCGGACAATATCACGGTCATCGTGATCCGGCTCTCCCAGTAATCACGGGCGCCGCGCCAGTCCCGCAAGGAGTTTTTTCCAGCCGCTTTGATAACGGATCGTCATGAAGGTCAACGAGATTTTTTTCAGCATCCAGGGTGAGTCCAGTTTCATGGGCAGGCCATGCGCCTTCGTCCGCCTCGCCGGCTGCAACCTGCGCTGTTCCTACTGCGACACCGGGTATGCATTCTCCGAAGGTCAGGACCTGTCGATTGCCGAGGTGCTCGATGCCGTCGCCGCCTTCCCTGCCCGTCTCGTGCTGGTGACCGGCGGCGAGCCGTTGCTGCAGAGCGAAGTGCATGAGCTTTTCCGCTCCCTGCTTGACTGCGGCCGTGTCGTGTGTGTCGAGACCGGCGGGCAGATGCCGGTGGCGGACGTGGATCCGCGCGTCCACAAAATCATGGATCTGAAATGCCCTTCCAGCGGCATGCAGCAGCACAACCGGTATGAGAACATCGAGCACCTCACGAAGACGGACGAAATAAAATTCGTGGTGGGAGATCGTGCGGATTTCGAGTGGGCCTGCGGGGTGTGCGACCGATACCGGCTGCCGTCACGGGTCGGGACCGTGCTCTTTTCCCCGGTCTATCAGAAGCTCGACTATGGCGATCTTGCGAGCTGGGTCATGCACTGCGGATTCTCCGCCCGCATGCAGCTGCAGTTGCACAAGATCATCTGGCCCGGCGTCGCGCGCGGAGTATGAAGCCACCCATGTGATGCGGCATGTTGGCGCGACCGGGTGGGTACTTGGCCTGGCGGTACCGGGCTGGGGGAGCCAGAAGCCAGGAATCAGAATAAAAGCCGGCAATGGAATGTCCGATGCCGCATAGTTTATGCGCGGCCGCGAGGTAAGAGCATGGCGCCGAAGGCGCCCTTGGAGTGCGGCGACCGGTCGCCGCTTTGGAGATCGTCCTGCTGGCACGGCCAGGCAGCTTGCTGCCCGGAATTCCACGAACCGGGATCCGGCCGTGCTCCCAGGTGTCTCGGGGACAAAGGGCGGCAAGCTGCATTTCACGGGCAGAGCAGGGTATGAATTCCTGGGAAATCATTTCTCAGGTGCGACAGCGCGCCGGCGAGGAGACAGGCGCTTTGCGAGTGCGGGCGCCGTTTCAAGTGGCTCTGTGTTACCCGAGCACCTATTCGGTGGGCATGAGCTCGCTTGGGTTTCAGACCATCTATCGCGAGATCCACGGGCACGCGGGCGCCGCGGCTGAACGCGCCTTTCTTCCTGACAGCCCGGAGGATTACCGGCGCCTGCGCATGCCGGTGTTCACCTATGAGAGCGAGACGCCGATCGCGAATCTTCCGGTGGTCGCATTTTCGGTCTCCTATGAGCTCGAGATCACCGGCCTGCTGGAAATGCTCGACCTGAGCGGCATCCCGCTGCTGCGCGGCGAGCGCACTGCGCGCCACCCGCTGATTGTGGCGGGGGGACCGCTGACCTACTGCAATCCGCTGCCGCTGGCGCCGTTTGCGGACCTGATCATTCTCGGCGAAGCCGAAGAGCTGATTCATGATTTCCTGACAGCAGCCGCCGGCATGGCTCGCTCGGCCCTGCTCGAACGCATGGCCCGTGTGCCCGGCTGCTTTGTCCCCGGGCAGAGCCCCGGCCCGGGCGCCATTGCAAAGGCGGCCGACGGACGCCTGCCGGCGTACTCCCAGATCGTGACGAAAAACACGGTGCTGCGCTCGATGTTTCTCATCGAACCGGGGCGCGGCTGCTCGCGAGGATGCACCTATTGCGTGATGCGGCGCACCACCAACGGAGGGATGCGCCCCGTGAGCCCGGACAAAATACTGTCGTTGATTCCCGGCGGGGCGCGCCGGGTCGGGCTGGTGGGGGCTGCCGTCACGGATCATCCCGCAATCAGGGAAATCGTGCGCGCCGTTGTCGACGGCGGGCGGGAAATCGGCATTTCAAGCCTGCGCGCCGACCGGCTCGATGACGAGCTCGTCGGGCTGCTGGCGCGTGGGGGATACCGGACGCTGACTACGGCTTCCGACGGCGTATCGCAGCGCCTCCGCGACCGAATCCAGCGGCGCACGAAGGAAGAACACTTGATCCGGGCCGCGGAACTGGCGCGCAAGTTTCAGCTGGAACGCCTGAAGCTTTATGAAATGATCGGACTCCCCGGCGAGACGCTTGCCGATATGGATGAACTGGTCCGGTTTTCGCTGGAGCTGGCCCGCATCATCCCGTTGTCCCTGGCCGTCTCGCCGTTCGTGGCCAAACGGAATACGCCCCTGGACAGGGCGCCGTTTGAGCCGCCGGCATCCTTGAACCGGAAATTGTCCAGGTTGCGCGAGGGGATCAAAGACCGGGTGGAGATCCGCTCGGTCTCCGCGCGCTGGGCATGGGTGGAGTATATGCTCTCCCAGGGCGGAGAAACGGCCGGTTTGGCCGCGGTTGCAGCGTGGCGCGCCGGAGGCAGTTTTGCCGATTGGAAAAGGGCATTCTCAATGATGGAACAGGAATGCAAATCCGCGGCGCCGTGGTAAAACAAGCCGCGCGGTCGCGCGGCAACTGCAAATCGGGAGGGTCTCCAGGAGGACTTATGACCAAACGATCGATCATTCGGTTCCTGATGGCTGCGGCGCTGCCGTTTTCCTGCAGTCTGGCCGCTCCCGGCGCAGATCAAAAGAAGCCCGCGCGCCTCGAAGGAGAATACCACATCATGGTCGCGGGCCAGGAAATCGGCGTCGAGAGGTACGTCATCGTATCCACGGATGATGCCGTCTCCAGCACATCCATTTTGCAGTTCCGCAATCCTGCGGATGCAAAGCAAAAAATCTCGCTGGAAACCAAGCTCGGCATGGATTCCCGTTACAAACCGCTCAGCTACGAGCTCAAAAGCGAGGTGGACGGCAAAAAGGGGACCATCCAGGGTTCGTTTCGCCCCAATCAGGTGGTTTTTGCCTATTCCGGCGGCGGAGTCTCTTCCCGCAGTGGTCTGCTGGTCGGCGAGCAATACACTATCCTCGACACCAATGCATTTCACCATTTCATTTTCCTGACCCGCCTGTTCGATTATGGAAATCGGGAGAAGCCCCAGCAGTTTGAGGTTGTCATACCACAGGAAAAAGAAACCGGAACCGTGAAGATCAGCGAGATCGGCAAAGAAGACATTCAACTCAAAGAAAAGACGATCAGCACCACCCATCTCAAGATGGAAGCAGGCCTGGTGACAATCCAACTGTGGGTGGACGATGACCGCATCCCGCGCCGGATCTCCCTCCCCGAAAAGGGAATCGAGGTCGTGCAAAATTGACGCGGATTCCAAAGTTGAAGAGGGAATGCGCTTTTGTGCGACTCGGCGAAATCCGTGAAATCCTTACTGCTCACAAGAAAATCCCTTCAGAAATGCAAAGGATTTCTGAACCACAGAGACACGGAGATCACAGAGAAAAGCGGATTGGAACCTCTGTGCGCGAAAGGAAGAGACGGCCTTCCGCGGCAGGATTGGTTCTGGCTCTGAGGGGAAGCGCCCCAGAGGATGCGTACAAAATGTGCAACTTCGGGCGCTTCCCCTCAGAGCCAGAACCAATCCTGCCAGCTTCGCTGGGCCCTTCGGGCCCGCGGAAAGTCGTCTCTTCCTTTCGCGTTCCCTGCGTCCTCCGTGTCTCTGCGGTTAGCTTTCCGAGATTTGGTTGCGGCTATGCCGTTGCAGGGAATCCGTGGCGTTTTTGCCTTGTTTTTCCCCACCGCCTGCCTTTTCCTGGAAATCCGTTTCCACTTGACCTTTGCTCCGATTTCATATCTATTCTGTAACGTGTTTGGAATCGAGAACTTGAGGGATTCGACGCGGAAATCGCTGCTTGCGGTGGCCGCGGCCGGAACGGATTCGAAACGATGAAGTGCCCGTTTTGCGGACATACGAAAGACCGTGTTGTGGACTCGCGCGAAAGCCGGGACGGGGATGCCATCCGCCGGCGCCGCCAGTGCCTGGGGTGTTCGCGCCGGTTTACAAGCTATGAACGGATCGAAGAAATCCCTTACATGGTGATCAAGAAGGACGGCGGCAGGGAAAAGTTCGACCGCGGGAAAATTCTCAACGGCTTGCTGAAGGCTTGCGAAAAGAGGCCTGTAAGCCTCACCCAGCTCGAGAAAGTCGTGGATCTTGTGGAATTGCGCGTTCAGGAGAGTTCCGAGCGCGAACTCGAGTCTGTGACGATCGGCAAGATCCTGCTCTCCGAGCTCAGGCGCCTGGATAAAGTCGCCTACCTCCGCTTTGCTTCGGTGTACCTGGAGTTTGAAGATGTGGCGGAGTTCATGACTGAAATCAACGAGGTCCTCGAAAAGAAACCCTAGAGTGGAAGCCAGGAGCCGGAAGCCAGAGTGATTTCCTCGGGATTTTGGCCATCCGGCAGCATTGAGTTCACGGCGGGAATTCGGGATTCCAGCGAGGACAAGAGCATCGGTTTGAGGCGGATTGCGGTCTGGGAAAACCGGCCGCATCCCTTATTCACATGTCGAAAACACGCAACCGCAGCTCCTCCGGAGCGCTGCCGACCCTGATGATGCTGGATGCAGGGGAATTCCTGAACCGGCTTGCGGTCGGCAACTGGATCCCAAACGTCGATCTATGTGAGGTGGCGGATGCGATCGTGGTCCGGGTGGAAATGCCCGGAATCGATCGTGGCAACATCCGGCTCACCATGTGCGGCAACCAGCTTCGAGTCCATGGACTGAAACGTGAGCCGGCGGCTGTCCGCAAACGCCTCTCTTATCATTGTCTCGAAAGAAGGTATGGCAAGTTTGACCGGCAGATCACGATCGATTGGGTCGTCGACTCCGCGCGGTGCCGCGCATCTCTTGCCGACGGCATTCTTACGGTCGTAATTCCCAGAATCACAAACCGGCGCGGCCGGCTGTTTGAAATTCCGATTGGCGAATAGCGGGTATCGCCGGCATCGGGCATCCGCTGCGGGCTGTCCGGAGTGGCTCCCGTACACTTTTTGTCTTTGGCTGAAACTCAAAAAACGAATCCGGATCGACAATCATTGAAGGGATTTCGAGAGGATATGCCGACTGAAAGCGTCAAACAGGACACGGTGGCAAAAGAGCCGGGTGCCGGTCACGAAGAGCAGATTCAAATTCCTGAACAATTGCCCGTACTGCCTCTGCGGGATGTGGTTACTTTTCCTTACATGATCCTGCCGCTCCTGATTACCGCCGAGAAGGCAATTCATGCGGTTGACCAGGCCGTGACCCAGAACCGGATGGTACTCCTTTTGACTCAGAGCAATCAGGAGACCGAGGCGCCGAGTCCGACGGAGATGTATGGGATCGGCACCGTGGGCATGGTCATTCGCCTGCTGAAGATGCCGGATCATGGAGTGCGCGTTCTGGTGCAGGGCATCGCGCGTGCCGAGGTCGTGGCCTGGACGGAAGGTCTTGCCTGGCTGCAGGCAAATATCAAACTGCTGGAGGAACCGCCTTCCGACACACCCGGGCTCGAGATCGAAGCGCTCATTCGCAGTGTCAGGGAAGCTCTGGAAAAGGCCGCCGAGCTCGGCAAAAACATTGCGCCGGAAATCATAGCCGTCTCGGGAACCATGAACGATCCCGGACGGCTCGCCGATCTCGCCGCCTCCAACATGTCCCTCAAGATCGAGGATGCGCAGAATGTCCTTTCGATTCTTGATCCGCCCAAACGGCTGAGGCGCATCCACGACCTGCTCACGCGTGAAATCGATCTGCTCACGGTTCAGCAGAAGATCAATATTCAAGCCAAAGACGAGATCGACAAAGGCCAGCGGGAATATTTCCTTCGCCAGCAGCTCAAAGCGATTCAGAGCGCACTCGGCGAAGGGAATGAACTGGCCGAGGATGTCGCCCGCTACATCAAAAAGGCCGATGAGATCCGGATGCCCAAGGAGGCCCGTGCCGAGTTCGACGTCCAGGTGCACCGGCTCGAAAGAATGAATCCGGAATCCGCCGAGACCGCCACGCTGCGGACCTATCTGGATTGGATGGTGGGCTTGCCCTGGAGCGTGCAGACCGAAGACAACCTCAACCTGCGCAAGGCGCGCGGGATCCTGAACGAGGATCACTACGGCCTGGAAAAGATCAAGGAGCGCATCCTCGAGCACCTGGCCGTGCGCAAGCTTAATCCAAGCATGAAAGGGCCCATTCTCTGCTTCGTCGGGCCGCCGGGCACCGGCAAGACATCCCTGGGGAAATCCATCGCCCGTGCGCTGGGAAGGAAATTCGTGCGCATGAGTCTGGGCGGCACCCATGACGAGGCCGAGATCCGCGGCCATCGCCGCACCTATGTGGGCGCCATGCCCGGCAGGATCATCCAGAGCCTGCACCAGGCCGGGACCAGGAATCCGGTTTTCATGATGGATGAGGTCGACAAGATCGGCGCCGACTTTCGCGGTGACCCATCGTCAGCCCTGCTCGAGGTCCTCGATCCCGAGCAGAACGACTCGTTCCGCGACAATTACCTCGGCGTGCCATTCGATCTCAAGGACGTTCTGTTTATCACCACCGCCAATATACTCGACACGATTCAGCCTGCCTTTCGCGACCGCATGGAAGTGATCGGCCTCTCCGGGTACACGGAAGTGGAGAAGCGCGAGATTGCGAAGCGCCACCTGATCCCGAAACAGCTGCAGGCCCACGGCCTGGCAGCGGACGAGATCACTTTTCCTGACGACGTCATCGTAGAGATGATTCGCGGGTATACCCGCGAAGCCGGATTGCGCAATCTGGAGCGCGAGGTGGCGGCCATCTGCCGCAAGGTTGCGATGAAGTTCGCCATGGGAAGCCGCCGGCAGTTGAAGCTGCGCGTTTCCGATTTGCATAAATACCTCGGCGCCCGGCGCATCCTGCCCGGCGAGCACCTGGCCCGCAACCAGGTCGGCGTAGCCACAGGATTGGCGTGGACACCGGTGGGGGGAGAGGTCCTGTACGTCGAGGCCCAGGCAATGGCCGGCAAAGGGGGATTGATTCTCACGGGCCAGATGGGCGATGTCATGAAGGAATCGGCGCAGGCGGCCATGAGCTATACCCGCGCCCACGCCGAGGACTACGGCATCCCGGCCGATTTCTTCGGAACCCATGATTTCCATATCCATATTCCGGAGGGCTCGATTCCAAAGGACGGGCCATCCGCAGGTGTGACCCTTACCTGCGCTCTCGTTTCCGCCTGTACCAGGCGGCCGGTCGACAAGGCGATTGCCATGACCGGCGAAATCACCCTGAGCGGAAATGTCCTTCCGGTGGGCGGGATCAAGGAAAAGGTCATTGCCGCGCACCGGGAACAAGTGAGCACCGTGATTCTCCCCAGGCCGAACAAGAAGGACCTCGAAGAAATCCCCAGGGAACTGCGCCGGCAGATCAAAGTGGTGCTCGTCGATCGCCTGACCGAAGTGCTCGAACGCACCCTTGTCAAGGGCGCTGGCAGGTAACCGCCCGGCCTTGGTTGGCAACGCGTTGCGGCGGAGCGCGGGCGCCCCGCCCGCTTCTGAGAAGGGGCTATGGTAGCGCAGGCTTCCAGCCCGCGGCGCGAATCTGCATTGAGGCCATGTCGGCCAAAGAAAAGTGCGGAATCGCCTCAGGGGATACGATCGACGCGGGCTTTGCGGGCGAGACGCCCGCGCTCCGCTGCAAGCCGACCGTTGGACAGCTTCTTAAGCTCCACCCCACAGGATTTATGAGGAAGCTTTCTGAAAACGAAATCGTGCGTCTGCTTCAAAGGCGCTTTGCGGGCAAAGGCACTTCCATCCTGCGCGGCATCGGCGATGATGCGGCGGTGGTTCGTACTCGCCGCTCAGGCGCGAACTGGGTTATCACGACCGATATGCTTCTCGAGGAAATCGATTTCCGCACCCAGTGGATCACGCCGTCCCAATTAGGCCACAAGGCGCTTGCCGTGAACCTCAGCGATCTCGCCGCCATGGGCGCCATACCACGCTTTTACATGGTGGCACTGGCGCTTCCCGGCAACATCTCGATGAAATGGATCCAATCTTTTTACGGCGGGATGTCCAGGCTGGCGCGGCGCCACCGGGCGGAGCTGATCGGCGGCGATCTGTCGCGCTCCCCCGCCGGAGTGCAGATTACGATCACCGCGATCGGCGAGGCAACAGGGCGCCGGCCTGTGTATCGCTCGGGCGGCCGCCCTGGAGATATCCTCTATGTGACAGGCACGCTGGGAAAGGCGGCCGCCGGTCTGGAGCTGCTGTTGCGCGGAGAGGCGCAAGTGAAGGGGCGCCTCGAGAAAATGGCGATCCTGGCTCAACTGACGCCCGAGCCCCGCTGCGAGGCCGGCGTGTGGCTGGCCCGCAGCGGCCTGGTCCGGTGCATGATGGACCTCAGCGACGGCTTATCCATGGACCTGCCGCGCCTTTGTGAAGCCTCCGGCACTGGCGCCGACATCGATATCGATCGAATACCCGTTTTCTGCGCTGCAAGCGCATGGCAATTGAATCCTGTGGCGCTGGCGCTCAACGGCGGGGAGGATTTCGAACTGTTGATGGCGGTTCCACCCGCGAAGGCAAAACGCCTGGAAAAAGCCTACCCGTCGTCCTCCGGTTTTCCCCCTCTCACAAGGATTGGGCAACTCCGGCCCGGCCGCGGAGTGCGCATTGCGGCCCGGCAAGGTGAATCCGCACAATCCCTGCCTACGGCCGGATTCGATCACTTCCGCCGGGCACCCGGCGATCCGTAGCGCGCGTGGAGCGTGGGCGTCCCGCCCGATGCTGCATAGTTATTGAGGCATGGCACCGAAGGCGCCCTTGGAGTGGGGCGACCGGGCGCCGCCTTGTCGATGCGAGGATTGCCGTGACAGGGCGGTTTGCCGCCCGAGATGTCCTAGACGATGGTTTTGGCAGAGCAGGCTTCCAGCCCGCGAAAAAATGTGTAAACTCCAGACTTCTAGCCCGTGATTCTGGCAAATTAGCGGGCTGTCGCAGGCTGGAAGCCTGCGCTAAAAGCGCCGACTCCGCCGGCTTGGTGCAAAAACCATGCGGCATTGGTCGGGATGCCTGCACTCGGAAGTAATGAATTGGTTTCGAAGGTTCAAACATGTAGCATGGACGGCGTGTGGAGGCTTAAATGGCATATCCTTCTGATTCAACTGGGTGGCATCCTGCGATGCGGGAGCTTTGTGTAGCCAGATATTCCCTTGGTGTGGGAGACCGTTTTGCCCGCCAGGCGCCGGCGCAGCTGCGCGCCTGCATTCTGGCAGCCCGGGATGGCATCGATGTCACACCGGTCTGGAACAAATCGAACCGGGAACACGGAATCGTGGGGTCCCAGCCGGGCGAGGTGCGCCGGGCAGCGGAAGCGGCGGTGCGTGCCAGCGGCTGGACAAGGCCTTTTCATGTCGATGCCGATCACATCACGATCGAGACCGTGGACGGTTTTCTCGACACGAGCGATTACTACACGCTTGACGTGGCTGCGGTCATCGGCCGCCCGGCCACGCCGGGGAAAATCGACGAATTCCTGGCGCGCCACCGGGAGTTGCTGTCCCCTCTGGTGCTGAGCCTGCTGGATACCGAGTTGCAAATGTCGAAAACCGAGGCAACCCGGACGGCAGGCAAATACCTGGCTGCGGTGCAGGAGGCGGGCCGGATCTACCGCAAAATCGAGGCGGCGAAGGGGAAAGGGAATTTCATTACCGAAGTTTCGATGGACGAAACCGACGAGCCGCAGACGCCGGCGGAACTGCTCTTCATTCTGGCCGCGCTCGCGGACGAAGGCGTTCCCGTGCAGACGATTGCGCCCAAGTTTTCGGGCCGGTTCAACAAAGGCGTCGATTACGCCGGCGATCCCGCCCGGTTCGAGGAGGAGTTCCGCGGAGACGTGGCGGTTATTGCCCATGCGGTGTGCAATTACCCGCTCCCCGGAAACCTGAAGCTCAGCGTTCATTCCGGCAGCGACAAGTTTTCCCTGTATCCGGCAATCCGCCGCACCCTGTGCGATTTCGACGCCGGCGTGCACGTCAAGACGGCGGGTACGACCTGGCTTGAGGAGCTTATCGGATTGGCGGAGGCCGGCGGGGAGGCGCTCGAGCTGGCTAAAGAAGTATATGTCCAGGCATTCGCGCACCGGGATGAATTGTGCGCGCCTTATGCCACCGTAATCGATATTGATCCTGCGCGCCTGCCCGCCCCGGACGAAGTGCACTCCTGGTCCGCAACGCAATTCACGGCGGCGCTCCGCCACGATCAGGCGTGCCCCGAATTCAATCCCGATCTCAGGCAGCTGCTGCACGTCGCTTACAAGATTGCGGCCGGGATGGGCAAACGTTACCTGAGCATGCTGAACGACTGCCGGGAGATGATCGCGCGCAACGTGACCGCCAACCTCTACGAGCGCCATCTCAAACGCCTGTTTCCGGCTCTCCCCAACCGACATGAAGTCCTTTGAGATTCTTTGAGTCCTTTGCGCCTTCGAGGTGAGTTTCAAAAGATCACCGCAAAGGCTCAAAGAGCTCAGAGGATCTCGAAGATGCCCGCTGAGCGCATGCCGGGACTTGGACGGTTGGTGTCCCCGGTCACATCTTCCGCGGAAATTCAATAATCTGTTTGTAACTTTTTCCTTCCTGCTGAATCCTATTATATGTCGTGATGCGCGAGACCGGGAGAAATATGACTGACTGCGAACTCACGTCGGATTACAGGGTGCAGGAACTGCTGAACGCTTTGAACGAGGGAATCCTCAGGGAGGAATTCGTCAAAGCTCGGCTTGCGGAATTTGCGGGGGAAGAGGTGTTTTTGATCCATTACTCCGATGGGGAATATGGCATCATTTCTATGAATTATTGAAGATTCCTTCCTGTCGAATTCAACAATCCCTTGAAAGAAAACTATCGAGCACAGGGCTGAAGTATCGATGCGCAAGAAGATCGGGCAGCAGTTCATCAAAATGCTGGCTTTGGAGGACAGTTCCTACCCCATTGCCTTGCACGCAATCAGGCGCGGCCGGGCAAGGCTGGCGGCACGCATCCCCGCGCTTTGAAACCGCAATTCAGACGAGTAAAATAGCCTGGATGCGACGATACTTTGCGGTAATGGCCCCATTGGCATTCCTGCTGCTGGCCGGGGAGACCGGTGCCCAGGGAACGGCTGCGCAGAAACCGGCGGATTTTGCGCCCGTGCGGATACGCCTGGGCCAAGCCGGATCCCAACTGGAACTGGACTCCTATAACAGAATGCGCAAGGAGCTCGATCCGGTGGTAAAAAGGAACCTGATTGCCCTGTTTGCCAGTGACTATCCGGAATCGGGACTGCTTGCCTATGCATATCAGGACGGTTTCTATCTCGCGCGCCAAGCCGACAACATTGAGATGATGGCCGAATACGCCGAAAAATCGCTCGAGCTCTGGCCGGAAAACTACACCCTGCTGACGGAAGCCGGCAGCGTGTACGTCCAGCGCGATCGGATCGGACAGGCCGAAATCAAAGCACGGCAGGCCCTGGACCTGATCAGTCTTGCGGCAAAGCCCGCTCATATGAGCGACAAGCAATGGACAGAAGTCAGGAACGTTCTTCTGTCCAGCAATTGCAATACGCTCGGCTTCGTTCACCTCCGGAATGCTCAGGCGAATCGTGACCCGGCTGAGAGGAAGATCGAAGCGGAGACCGCGCGTTCATGGTTCGTGCGCGCCCGGCAGCAAAGGCCGAACGACGACTTCACTTTCTACGGTCTTGGCTTTGCCTGCATGCTCCTCAATGACTATCCGGATGCTGAGGCCAACCTGGCCAAGGCTGTGGTTCTCCATGGCATTGTGACGGCAAACGCGCGGACCCTGCTTGAGGCAATATACAAAAGCCAGCACAATCAATCCCTTGACGGCATCGAGCGTGTCCTGATGAAGGCCAGGGCCGACCTCGGGCTCTGAGCGGAGAGGCATCGATGAGTGAAACGCCCGAAAACAACCAGCCCTCGGAAGAATCGTTTGCCAGGCTGGAAGCCTTGCTGGGCTATGAGTTCCGGGACAAATCCCTGCTCACGCGCGCCCTGACGCATCGATCCTTCGTCAATGAGCACGAGGGCCAGGGGATCCGCAACAACGAGTCCATGGAATTCCTCGGCGACGCGGTGCTGGGCTTCATTGTCAGCGCGCGCATATGTGACCGCTTTCCTGGTTCGAATGAAGGGGAGCTCAGCAAGATCAAGGGTTACCTCGTAAGCGCCGCGAACCTGATATACCTGGCCGAGAAGATCGAGTTGGGCTCCTTTGTGCGCCTCAGCCGCGGCGAGGAAAAAACCGGCGGCCGCAAAAAGCGCGCGATCGTGGTCGACGCTTATGAAGCGGTCCTTGGCGCCATCTATCTGGATGGAGGCATCGAAGCAGCCGGCAGCTTCCTCGAACGCCAGATCGGCGGGCTTCTCCACTCGCTCGACATGCACCAGCTGACCTATGGTGATTTCAAATCCGCGCTTCAGGAGCAGCTGCACAACCTGAGGAAATCGGAGCCGGCCTACAAGGTCGTGGAGGAGATCGGACCCGATCACAGGAAGGTTTTCGTGGTGGAGGTCGTGGTCGGCCACGAGGTGATTGCACGCTCCTCCGGCAGAACCAAAAAGGAAGCACAGCAGGAAGCCGCCCGCGCGGCCCTCGATAATCTCAAGGCCTCTTCCGAGGAAAAGCGCGGGTAGAGGGGCAGAGATTTACCCCATTGCCCCATTGCCCCGGCTCTCCCCGGCCATGCGAAAACACTCCTCCTGGAGGCGGGCGGCCTCCTGATTTTCCGGGTCCCAGCGCAGCGCTTCAAGGAACTGCGCTTCCGCCTTGATGGGCAGATTCACTGTCAGATAAAGCTTTCCCAGCTGCACATACGAATCAGCATTAGCAGAATCCAGCTCAATCGCCTTGAGGAAATGCTGCTCCGCTTCTTTCCGAAGGGAAGGGATTTCCGATTGCGCAACCGCGAGCCAGTGCTGAAACCGGGCGACATCTGCGCGTAGCCATACGCACTCGCGCAGCCGGCTCACCGCTTTATCGAAGTCGCCGTTTTTGAGAGCCGCCCGGCCGGCGCGATACAAAGCATCGGCCATCTTCTCCCGGTCAGCATCCACCGTAGCCCGGCCCTGGAGCGTTGACTCGACAAGGCTCTCCTTCTTCAGGCGCTGCTCGTCATACGAGGCGCGCGCGCCCGCATCGCCCAGCGTCGCATAGGCTGCGGTGATGTATGTGAACAGCTGTTCCACCTGCGCGCGCAATTCGGAATTGCCGCTCGAGGCGAAACGATCCGGGTGATAAAGGCGCGCCATCTCATGGTATGCGGATTTGATTTCTGTTTCCTGCGCATCGCTGGGGACGGCCAGGACCTCGTAATAATTGGCGACCTCAAAGCGCCGCAGCATTTCCTGCACCTGTTCGCTGATCCGGCTCTCTCTCATGGCGTGGGCGGATGCCGCCATTCCGGAGTGCGGTTTCAGCAGGCCCAACAACAAGAGACGCTGGATCAGCTCTTCCGGCTTGCAGTCGCCCGGGGGCAGCCTCTGGGCCAGAGATGCCGCCGGCGCCGGTTCTTTCAATATCTGCACATAAGCATAGGCTTCCGCGGCGTTCAAAGGGAGAAGTGAGCGCGCCCCCAGGTTTGAATCGGCGTGAATAACCTCCGACCCGAGCTTGCAGGAGGGGGGCAAGGACCGCGCGGCGGCCGCGCGGCGGGCCGCGTCGACCAGCGCCTGCGGCAAAGGAAGATCGAGCCGGCAGCGCCGTTGGGGTAAGACCTCCGTGGTGAACAGGCGCGGCTCGCATCCCTGCCAGGAAAACAGCGAAGCCAATATCATTATGGCCTGATCGCCGATCCCGGAGGCCAGCTGTTCATCGTTCAACCCCGCCGCGCGCGCGGCCGCCTCATCGGCTCGCGACCCCGCCTTCATCAGTGCGGTCACCTTTTTCAGATCTGCGCGGCTGATGAAGCCAAGACCGATCAGGACGTGCGCCAGGTGCTCTTCCGGCACGTTGCTTTCTGCAAAGGAGAGATTCCCATGCTCCAGCACGAGCTGTTTCTTGGCGGAGCCGCGCTCGAAGCGGACGACGCCGCTGCGCCGCGTGCGGTGCAACTCGAGCAACAGCTCCACCAGATTTGCCTGAGACAATCGGATCTCCTTCGTTTTTCCTTTTACCTATCGGCAAACCGGCGAGAGGAGTTCTTACTTATGCGGTGCGAAGAACCAGTAACCGAGGAGTGCCAGCATGTCGTAGATTCCGTGGGCGACCATCGGAGCAATCAGATTGCGCCGTGCCAGGTAGAGAATGCCGAAGATGAGGCCGAAAATCGCGGCTGCGACCATGCCCTGGACGCCCTGCGCAGAATGCCCCAGTCCGAACAGGACGCTCCAAAGCAAAAGGCCCAGCCAGGCCCCCCCCAGATAGACCTGGAACCGCCGCAAAATAAAGGCGCGTTGCAGCTCCTCCTTGATGCCCCCGGCGATCAGGACGGTGCCGATGAAGAGCGCGAGGTCTTCGGGAGTACGGATGAGATCCGCCAGCGGGTTGCGCTCCAGAAAATAGCGGGGAAAAAAATGCTGAAAAAGGAGCGACAGGAGAATATTGGTGATGAACAGGACCGGAATGACCGAAAGCCCTATGGCAGCCTCACGGAGCCATTGCCGGGAAAAGAATCCGAGATCCCTGAGCTTCTGGCGGTGCGCCTTCAGGACCAGAACTAGAAACAAGATTGCCAGCAGGGTTTCGAGAAGAATGTAACGGACCATGATACGAAGTTCGGCCAGGAAGCTTGCCGGCATGCCCGAGTAGAAGGCAAACGGCAATGACGCAAGCACGCTCGAGAGCATTCCCGAAATCAGCAACACTTCGAAAACTGCCTGAACCCGGTCGATCCGGGTGATCTTGGGCTCAGGAGGCAGGACGGTTTCGATCGGCTCCGGATTATCCATCTCTAGAACCTAGCAGGTGCAGCCGCCGGCAGTCAAGAACCGTTATTGTTCAATCTCTTTTGAATTCAAGTACTTGTAAGTGTGCCGCAATCCTCCTATAATGACAGCCGCGGAAACAGGAGCGGAGTCTTGAACCTTTCCGGAGCAAATAGCATCCTTTCTGATGAGATTTGAAGGAGCTATTGGAGGATCGGCGTGGGCAATCTGACTGGATGGCGGTTGATGCTCGCAGTTTTGCTGATCCCGGCGGCCGTCGCCGCGCAAGGCGGAGGCGAGATCGTCATCCCTGAAGGCACCCGCATCAGCCTTCAGCTCAATGATTACCTGAGCACCAAGCTCAATAGTGAGGGGGACAGCTTCACGGCCACCGTGAGTGAACCTGTATATCTGAAAGAACGAGTGGTCATTCCAAAAGGTAGCATTGTCTCCGGGAGCATCTCACGGCTGCTTCGCCCCGGCCGCTTCAAGGGCAAGGCGGTGATGAATCTGCTTTTCAACACCATCCGCATCCAGGGAGGCCCTGAAGTGCCGGTTGTGGCGTCGCTCGCAAGCGTGGGCGAGCAGGGCGCAAGGAGTGAAGGAGAGGTTCCTGCAGGCAGTTCCAAGGGGAAAGATGTTGCCAAAGTCGCGGCTCCCACCGCAACCGGCGCGGGGATCGGAGCCATCGTGGGCGGCGGCAAGGGCGCTGCGATCGGCGCCGGTATCGGCGCCGCCATCGGGCTGTTCTCGATCGGGAGCGGTTCGCACATCGAGGTCAACCGCGGCACTGCCATGGAGATCATCCTCGACCGGCCCCTCATCATCAAATAACCTCTCCCTCTAGAAATCAGGAATAATATCCCTGCCTTATTAGCCAGATGATCCTTTTTAAATAGGAAGGCTTTTTTGAACCACAGAGACACAGAGGTCACAGAGAAATCACGCTTCGAGTCTCTGTGAGCGAAAGGAAGAGACGGCTTTCCGCGGCAGGATTGGTTCTGGCTCTGAGGGGAAGCGCGCCAGAGGATGCGTGCAAAATGTGCAATTTCGGGCGCTTCCCCTCAGAGCCAGAACCAATCCTGCCAGCTTCGCTGGGCCCTTCGGGCCCGCGGAAAGCCGTCTCTTCCGTTCGCCTTCTCTGCGTCCTCTGTGTCTCTGCGGTTAGCTTTTCAAGATTTGGTTGCGGCTATGCTGCTCCAGGGTCTTTGCGGTTCAGCTTTCTTCGCCAAATCCTGGATTATTGCATAGCCAACAGCTCCCTCTGGAAGGCTTGCTGATGCTACCCACTCTGCGGGTCGAGACTCATTTTTCTGCCGGGGGCCGCGGGCCGGCGTTCTTCACGTACTTATCCAGCCAGTTCAGCATTTCGGTGATGACATGCCGGTTCGACTCGGCGGCTGCGTAGCCGTGGGCTTCGTAGGGAAGCGTCACGTACCGCACCGTGGCTCCGAATCCTTTGAGCGCCATGTAGAAACGCTCCGACTGAATCGGGAACGTGCCCGAGTTGTCGTCCATCTCGCCGTGGATGAGCAGAATCGGGTCCTTCACCTTGTTTGCGCGGAAGAAGGGGGACATCTTGGCATAGATCTCCGGGATCTCCCAGAAGTTGCGGGTTTCGGCCTGGAACCCGAAAGGAGTCAGGGTGCGATTGTAGGCGCCGCTGCGCGCGATGCCGGCGCGGAACAGGCGCGCGTTCGCGAGCAGATTTGCCGTCATGAAAGCGCCGTAGCTGTGGCCTCCGACTCCGAGGCGGTCGCGGTCGGCGATTCCCATGTCGACGGCCTTGTTGATCGCGGCCTCCGCGCTGGCCACGAGCTGTTCCACATAGGTGTCGTTCGCGGTTTCGCCCGGACCGATGATCGGCATCGTCGGGTTGTCGAAAATCGCATAGCCCTGCGTGAGCAGCAAAAGATGCGAAGCGCCGCCGACGGTCGTGAATCGGTTTTCATTGCCGCTCACCTGGCTCGCAACATCGGCGCTGGTGAATTCGGCCGGGTATGCCCAGACAAACATCGGGTAACGTGTGCCGGGCTTGTAGTCGGTCGGCAGGTAAATGGTGCCGTTGAGCTGGACGCCGTCTTTCCTCTGATAGGTGACGAACTGCCTGGACACGGTGGAAATTTGCGGATGCGGATTCTTGAATCCGGTGACCGCTTTCAACGAACGCGCCGCAGTGTCGCGGATGTAGTAATTCGGCGGCTCGGTTTTGGTTTCACGGCGCGTGATGATGCGGCCGGCATTGTCGTCCAGGAGCGCGACCACGGACTCATAGCTGGTATCGTCGCACTGCCAGAGGCGTTCGGGTTTGAGCGTCTTCAGATTGAGCCTGTCGAGGAACGGCCGGTCGCCTTTGGGCGAAGCGCCTGCACCGGTGAGGTAGATGCTGTCTCCTATCTGGATGACCTTGGGCACAGACGGCCGCATCATTGCTGCGCCCGGGTCGGCGTATCGATCCTGCTGGCGCAACTCCCAGATCTTCGTCGGCGCGGACCCGAAGCCGTCCGCATAGAGCCACGTGCGACGCATGCGCGTTTCGCGGTCGCTTTCGCTCACCAGGATGGCGCCTTTCTCGGTGCACTGAAAGCCGCCGGCCCGCCACTGCGTTTTCAGCAATTCAGCCGCGTCACCGGTGAATGGCGCCCGGATCGCAAGCAAGCGGTCCCGGAACGGAACCTTGTTGGCCGGGTCGCCCTTGTCGAGCGCCTCGCTGTAGACAAGCATGGCTGGAGCAAGCGGATTCCAGCGGAAGGCGCGCGGCCCCGGGAAGACGCCATTGCGCGGGAAAGTGTCTCCGGGCGGCACATCGGCAAGCTTTTTCACGAGCTTGCCGGCTTTGTCCCACAGTTCGACGTCGCGCGGGAAGACACCGGCAGGGACAACATAGGAGAACGGCCGCTTGACACGCGTGACGACCAGCCAGTTGCCGTCGGTGGACACATCGGCGCCGGCGTAGATGGCCGGCTTCCCGAACGGCGTTTTTTTGCCGGCGAGGTCGACCCAGGCGAGCTGGCTCGTGTAGAAGTACTCATAGAGTGATTCGTCATATGGATTTTTGAGCAGGTCTTCATAGGTGGCGGATGGAGCCACCCGGCCGTAGTTCTCCTGTATGGCCGGACCGGCCGGCACCGCCGGCGCCTTGGGCTCGGGGCCGCGGCCTTCCGGGATCAGACCGCAAAGGAAGCCTGACGAATCATCCAACCAACTGCAGCCGCCGCCGAGGCCGTTGATCCCGCCGGAGAGGACCGGCTTGATCTGCGCGGTGGCGACATCGGCCAGATAAAGCTGAATGCTGTTGGACATCGTGACCGTGATCCCGATCTTCTTCCCGTCGCGCGAGAAGCTCGCGCTATAGGTGCCACCCGGCGGCAGCGCGAGATTCCGTTCGGTTCCCGAGGCCACATCTTTGAGTGTCAGCCTCGTCGGCCCAATCAGCACGCGCGGGCCGTTCGTGCGCGGATTGATGCGCGCGCCCGCCAGCCGATAAAACGGCGCCGAGACCTCCGCGATCGACGGCATGCTTCTGCGATGGGATAGCAGCATTACCGTGCGATCCGGCGACAGAGACACGCCGGGAAGCGGCTCAGCATCCATGATGTCGGAGATAGCCTTGGGCGGAGTCAGGTAATGTGCCCCGGCAGGCTCTTGCGCAAGCGGCGCAATTCGCAAACCAATGACCAGTAACAATCCTAAGCTGATAGTCAGAATGATTTTGCGCATGGCATCCCTCATCCAAATCCTGATTGTGAATGTTATGCTCCACTAATAGGCTATCCGTCCCCACGGAACAAGCATAAAATGACGATCTGTCGGCATCCTGCCCGGGCCCGACGGGCAGACAGGGAGCCCGAACTTCAGAGCTACGAGCCGCACCCTTTGAGGTTCTTTGAGTCCTTGGAGGCTTGGAGGTGATCTTTTAAGATTCACCTCGAAGGCTCCAAGGACTCAAAGAATCTCGAAGATTTTCGCTGACTGCAATTACGACAACAACAAACGGGTCCGACCCCATTCTCGTTGTGGGATGCAGGCTAAACGGTTATTATCCTCTGATCAGGAGGCAATCATGACACAGGAGATCAGGGCCAGTGAGCTTAATGCCGGATGGTTCATCGATGAAAAGGTCGCGGAGATCAAGGCTGCCGTCGGAACCGGAACGGCAATCAACGCCCTCTCCGGAGGGGTCGATTCCTCGACCGTCACGATGCTCGGGCACCGCGCCCTGGAAAACCAACTGAGGACGGTTTTCGTC
>Ga0315277_10000611_pt1 | contig 56261 bp, 58 predicted proteins | sample YL17G05_15_MG_FD_203695 | JGI IMG/M metagenome (GOLD analysis project Ga0315277, IMG submission 203695) | Sediment microbial communities from Yellowstone Lake, YNP, Wyoming, USA - YL17G05_15 | ecosystem: Environmental > Aquatic > Freshwater > Lake > Sediment | place: USA: Wyoming | collected... | reverse complement strand
TCAAGCTGATTTTGTCTCTGTTTTCATACAAAGTAGCAAATGCATCTGCGAAAGCCCAGTTCTGCAAGCACTCAATTACATTTTCCTCGATGTCCTCAACGAACAAGTTTCCGACTTTCCTGTACTTAATCTTAGTCGGATCCTTCAAGTATTCGACTTCAATGCTCCAGCCCCTTTTTCTTGCAAACTCTTTCAATGCCTTTCCATAGGACTTTTCTTTGACCTTCAAGACGTAAAAATCTCTGTGAACAAAATCGTTATTCCAGAATGATGCCGCAGTCTGGGCGGAGACTATTTTAAAGTTCTTGTCTTTCTCCAAAAAATCCCAAACGTCTTTGATCTTAGCCGGAACCCAATACCAGCCCCACTTGACCCACTCAATCAAGCTTTCCTTGGACAACTTGTTCAAGTATTCCTTGGCGTTCGGCTCGATGCTCTCTACAGACTTTACTCTAACCAAACTTCCTTTGAAGGGCCTCAATTTCCCATTAAACTCTGTTAAGTATTCGGGCACTGATGTTCACCTTTTATTATTGTTTGGCAAACTACTTAAAGATGTCTGTTCACCTTTCAAGTTATTTTGGCAAGCATACGTATGCATGCAAAGAACCAGAATTAGGCAAAAAAACGTCAAATGGGTAAGGACGATTTAAACGCTCCTGTGAAGCTAGCCCTCGGCACCACCGCGCGAGAGTCTGATCGTGGAATATTGAGGATAGCTAGCCCTATTGGGGCGTGCTCTCTTTGACTGCGTTGTCTGGAGCTTGACTAATGATTCGTGAGTCATAAATGATAATAGCGTTTCGTCTGAACACAATACAGTGATCTATTAGAATAAGAGGAAACTGTATGAAAAACAGCCGACTAATGGGAATGATGCTTCTAGCCACCCTTTTGGCTTCAATGTTCGGAACGCTGGTTCTCATCGACAGATGTTCAGCTGCTACCGGTGGATATTCTCCTGCGTTCATTGGTGAACTAGGCGAAGCTGCGACTGTGCTCATCTATTCCCAGATCGACGCAAGCATAAAGGTATACATTCCAGATGCAAACTGGGTTCCTACACCACAATACATTCTTGTTCCAGTTACTGCCGGAGCTATGGGTTCAGGAGCCTTTGTCAACTCCAATGGTTACATCGTAACAGCAGGGCACGTCGTATTCTCGTTCACTCACACCAATATTGCCCAAGATCTGTACACGAAATACTTTCTCATAAACTCGTCATTTGCAGTTCTTCTGCAGGCGCTACAAGACGCAGGGTATTCTTTCTCCCTTGCAGAGCAAACACAGTTGCTAGCCTACATACAACAGTATGGTGAGCTTCAGGATTCAATACGAACAGTATACGCGGTTCTTGGCGAAGTAAGTCCAACGCTGGCAAATATACAGACGAAAGGATGGGTTGCCAGAGTAGTAAGCGTAAGTCCATACATCGAGAGAGATTTAGCACTGTTGAAAATTGAAGGACTATCAAATTGTCCCGTCCTAGCTGTCGGAGATTCTGACAACGTTCTCACCGGTGACGACGTGTACATGCTTGGATTTCCAGGAGTAGTAACTTTTCACGCTGAGCTCGGACCCGAAACAATGTTGGCTCCCTCAATGACAAGGGGAATAGTAAGTGCCAAGAGATTTACCAACGCGCAAACACCATGCTTCCAAACCGACGCAATGATTACGCACGGTAATAGTGGAGGAGCGGGCCTGAGCAACAAAGGAGAGATCATAGGCATCTGCAGCAGGGGGTCTGTATCAGAAGCTGGACAGGAGGTAGCAGGATTCGACTTTCTCATCCAGAGCAATGTTCTGAAGGGGTTCCTAACAGAATCCAACGTGAACAATGCAAAAGGACCTGTTGACGAAACATTCATACGCGGCTTAACATACTATTTTGACAGGCATTACTCGGCAGCTAAGAAAGAATTCGAAACCGTAGCAGGCTTGTTTGAATATCATTGGCGAGCAAAAAGCTTGATCGCAGAATGCAACTCTGCTATCGCACATGGACAAGACGTACCATTAGGGTGGACCATGGATTCGTCAACGCTGACCATAATCATCGCAGCCTGTGCAGTCGTGGCAGTATCCGCAGCAGTGACCGTCCTTGTACGTCGAAGAAAAGTCACAGAGCTTCCACCTCCTCCGCCTGGGAACTAAGTCAGCATCCTTTCTCCAGTTTTCTTTTCCTGCTTTCTTAGTCGTGGATGTATACGTCGAACTGATTTCAGCCTCTTCCCTACGAGGTAGACGTTGCCTGCACCTGTGAAATTGTAATCGTGGGAAGTTTATGGGCTGGGGAATTGATGGTTCATGTTCTAGACTTATTGCGCTTTTTAACTGTCATCGCAGTGATAGTGGCGACTGCGATCAGTGTAATGCTTAAGGCTATGGCTGTTGGATATTCGGGCACTATAATTATTTCGTGTTCAGATTGTCCATACGTGAAGTAGATGTAGGCATGTGTGCTGTTTGATCCTTCCAGTTCGGTTGCTGGAACCTGCTGTCCGTCTACAAGCACCGTGTAGGTTCCGTTAATAAGATTACGGGGGATGGTAACTCGGCAGAATCCTGTGGTGCCAGTGTCACCGCTGACTGAGAACCAGAGTAACTGTTCTCCAGGTTGAAAATATTGTGTTGGAGAGGAGAGCCAGATAACCATGGTCAAGTTGGCTACGGTGGAGTTGCTGATGACTTCGACATGGTATGCCTGTCCATACGTTATGGTGAAGTCGTGGTATGGGCTCATGAGCGGGTAATGGTCTCCTTGCAGGAAATTGATGGCATAGGGCTTGTCGCCGATGGCGTCTGAACCATTTACAGTTTGCTTGATGCCAATGTGTTGGTCGGTTCCGTTGTAGTCGCTCCAGTAGTTTCCGCCTGCTGGATAGCCAGCGTCCCACGTGTCGTTAGCGAATCCTGGCCAAGTAGAGCACACGGCTTGCCATCCGGGCACAGCGTTGTTGATGAAGTTGTTGTGGTAGATCGTGTTATAGTTTGAGCTCGTTAGAAGGATGCCATAGTCTTTGTTGGCAGTTACGTTGTTTCCGACGATAGTGTTGTCTGTTGAATCATCAAGGTCTATGCCTATCGTGTTTCCAGCTATGTCGTTGTCCACAATCAGATTGCCGACCGATGATGTAAGGGACAATCCATCATTGTAGCTCTGGCTCATGCTGGTCAATGCAATTGTGCAGTTGTAGGAATTTGCGATTGTGATTGCGTTGTCACAGTCGACCAAGGTGTTGGCAGACACGTTGATGTAAGAAACGTGCTGAAGGCTCATTCCCCCTCCTGTAATGCTGTTTTGTGCTATTGTGGAGTTCTGGGAGAAGGCAACGAGTAGGCTGCTGTTTTGCAGGGACAGCGCTTGGGCGGTGACGTTTTGGCAATTTACTAACGCAAGGTATCCTGTATTTGGGAAAGCTGACGGAGTGATGGTCAGGCTGGTTTGATTTATCATGTAGCGGATAAGCTTCGTATCGACAGTGTTGGATGTGTCTATGTCCTGTAGAAAGTCAGTCAGTTGGCCTCCGTTGACTATGAGATGTTCGTAGTTTGTGGTCAAACTATTATTCTTAAGGGCGTTGTTTGGTGAATTCGTCAGGATGATGCCTTGCCAATTGTTTGCTATGTCGTTGTCTCGTAGCGTGTTATTTGTTGAGTCGTAGATGGCTATGCCCATCGCGTTGGTTGCGAAAGTGTTGTTTGTCAGGCTTACGTTGTAAGTTTGGGCGAACAGTATTCCGTTGTAGTTGTTAGTTAGGCTTAGGTTTCCTATGGTTATGTCTGAGCAGTTGATCAGCGCTAGATAGCCTATGTTAGGATAAATTGTCGAGTCAATCGTGATACCTGTTTGGTTTCTGAGGAAGTAGATGGGTTTCTCATCTACTAGGTTTGATTCGTCTATGTCGTCGTCAAAAGCAGAGTCTTCGATTCCGAAGTTGTACAGATTCTCACGTATCGTGTTGTTCTTCATGGTGTGCCCCGACGATTCGAAGAAAAGCAACCCTTCATACATGTTGTTCGTTATTGCGTTGTTTACGAATGTGCTGTTGTCAGAAGCATCTGCATTGACGCCGCCATGGTTGTTGCTTATTATGTTATTTTCAACCGTGGTGTTTGGGGTTCCAAGAAGGTAGAGTCCCCAAGCGTTGGCGCTTCCTTTGATGGTGAAGTTGCTTATAGAGACATCCCTAACGTTTGTACCGTAGACCCATACCGTGGGACCATAGGAGGAATTGGATGTACTCCCATCTATGATTGTTGTTTCAGGGCTTTTGCCGACTAGTGTAATTGTCTTGTTGATGATGATGTTCTCATAGTACGTCCCGTTGTTCACGTAGACGGTGTCTCCGGGAGCACCGGCGTTTATGGCTTCTTGTATGCTAGTATAGTCTTCGGGAACCCAAATGACTGTTGAAGTAAATGCTGCCGCAGATTGGTTTGCTGAGTTGCTGAGAAGCGAGTGGTTTGATTGAATGATTGTAGCGCATGATAACAGCAATAGGAATAATATGATTGATCTAGTCAAATCCGACACCCAGAATTTGCCTACTATTGATCTTCAAATAAAGCTTTCTGGAGTACTATATTCCTAATGCCGTTTTGAATGAGCCGTTCGGCAGAGTGCAGATACTGTTTTGTGGTTTTCCATTGCAGCTTTGAGATCGTGCAAGTCTAGCTATTAGGAGACGTAGGGGAGATCTTTTTTGTTGTTTTCTGCAATATTCATTATGAACTCGTATTGAGCTTCCAGAAGAATCATTAACTTGTCAATGTTCTTCTTAGTATCTTCAATGTCCTGCGCCTTTCCTAAAATTCCAGACTTCTGAAGTTGTTCACCCAAGTTTTCGATTGATATTTGCAGAATCTTGACTTTGAAAGCGAAGATCTGAAGAACGTACAGAAGGCTCAGCTGCGAGGACATCCACTCCAGACGGTCATATTCAAGCATTTTCCTCAGCAACGCCTGAACCTTCTGTGCCTCAGAAGATTCTGCTGATCTCAGTATGCTCTCGTAAATTTCAATGCGTTTCGAAGCCAAGTCTTTGCTCTCATCGAGAAGCTTCTGTGTTCTGTTCGTGGTCTTCTTGAGTATTTCAATAACCTCATCCAAGGCTGGTTTCCCTCTTATTCCGTTCGTGCAATAGTTGTGGCTAATGTCTTAATGACTCTTTCGCGCGCAAGACTGCAGAACGCAATGGCTGAGAAGTATGGCATGTAGGTGATATATGTTGGTTGCTGTGCCTCTTTTTTGAGGCTGAAAATGATGGATGTGCATGAGGCTATTGAGACTAGGAAATCTGTGCGTGCCTAGGAATCGAAACCTGTTCCGAAGGAGGTTTTGATGAAGGAAAAATCAAGCAGATGCTGAAGATCCATGAAGACCATAGGATTGTCGCTCTCTTAGCAGTTGGCTATTCCAAGGAAAGTTTGATCTTACACGAAAGCTCGGCCGCCTCATCAAAAGAAGGAAAGACCTCAGCAAAATCGTGAGCTACGATGAGTTCGGTCAGTCTGCTGCTGAGTGAAAGCCCCCTAAGCCGCACGCTTGAGAAATGCAGGCAGCTTTTCGGAGAGCTCGCAGATGTCTGTGACGGTCATGTCTGGTTTCTGTTGGCTCTCAAACAGGTTCTCAACTGAGTAGAACTGGGAAGAAACAAAAATCGTTTTCATGCCAGCTGTTTTCGCGCCTTTGATGTCTTCAAGCGGGCTGTCTCCAACGTAGACAGTTTCCTCCGCGTTGACTCTCAGTCTCCTTAGTGCTTCCTCAAAGATTTCCCTGTGGGGTTTTCGCCAACCGACTTCTTCTGAAACCAGAACCGCATTGAAAAATCGGTTTACGTTCAGCTTTCTAAGTCCTGCGTGAATCACCGGCGAATAGGTGAAGTTTGAGATCAGACCCAGCCTGTAATCCTCTGAGATTTTTCTCAGCATGTTTTCGGTGCATGGCCTAAGCTCCAGTGAGGTCAAGTAGTCTTCAAAGAAGACATTGACGGCCGTTTTTATACGTGCGTCTTCGGGGCTCGTCTTGAAGCCTAGACCTTTTAGGGCTTCTGCAATCCAGACGGCGTTTGTCACCTCAACCAGCTCTTCATAGCGGACAACACGGTACTTCTCGTGTGCCTGACTGTAAGCGTCTAGGAAGCATTCAGTGCTAACATCGAAACCTACTTCTGCAATTGCCTTGCCCAGTTTCATTTTTGAACCTTCAAGGTTGTATCCTTTGACGTCTGCTAGTGTTCCAATGAAGTCAAAGATCACGGCTTTAGCGGAAGCCAATTCTGGTCCTCTTGTGTGGTTGCTGTTGGGTCATGCACTGCATGTTTTCGGATAATAAGATTTGCGGGCAGGGTAGAAGCGTGTCCCTCTGGCTGAGTGTTAAATGTTGATGCTTAGAGAAGGGGGGAAGACAGAACAGGAATCGTTGGCCAAAGGCGTTTGGGCATTTTGGCTGGTTATGCTTTGCGCCTGGCGCGCGAATTCTTTGGCTTGTAGACATTTCAGGATTCGTCAGCATCTTCTTCAATCCGTCAAGGATTCCCCTACTCAACGGCACAATGAGGCTTTCAAGTTCTTCCACTTTCTGTGTGCGTGTGCGTACGTGCCCTACCCTCCCAGTTCACTATATGATCCAAATATGAGTTTACAAAAAGGCAGATGCTTGCACTCTAGATTTTTGAGGCTATTTGCTGCACTTTCTTGGCGAAAGTCGTTTTTAGAAGCTTATTCGCATTCCCTATTGCTTCTTCGACTTTTGGGTCATATGGAATTTCGCCGAGGAAATCTATACTCAGCTTCAATGCCTGTTGCCGCACTGATCTGCTTGGGGTCATTTTCATGTTCTCCACGATGCCGGCGACTTGGATTTTCAATTCCTTAAGGAGGCCTACGAGTTTTCGAACTGTCTCGAAGGCCAATTGTGAAGGTGTTGTCACAATTAGGAACCTAATGTTTTTGATCAATCGTATTAGATCGAGTGTTGCATCTCCGATGCCTGGTGGCATATCTACGACCAAAAAATCCAGTTTGCCCCATCTTGTGATTGAGAGCAGTTCGATCAGAGCGTTTGAAACGTCCGCGCCCCTAAGCGGAGTAGCCTTTTCGCCAGAGTAGTAGATTATCGACATGTATTTCATTCCGTGCACATTTGGAGGCACTAATCCCTTGTCTTCCTTGGGTCGTACGTCCTCAACGCCTAAGATCAGATGCGTGGATGGGCTTGTGAAGTCCAGGTCGAAGAGACCTACACTATAGCCAGTATTAGCCAATGTGAGAGCCAGTGTTGAGGCCACTAGGCTCTTGCCCACGCCTCCTTTGCCGCTTGAAACAGCAATAATCTTGGCTATTCCCTTCATTCTCTCACTTATAGTGGCAGTTCGCGGGTCGACCAAAGCTCACTTCACTCCTTTTATGCTTTCCAGCCAGACTCCCCGTCCCTTAATTATTTCGAAGTCTGGGCTTCCACATTTTGGGCATTTGATGTACGCATGCGCGACTTCTGGGACAAAGTGTATGGCTTCAGCCGAGTCTTTGTCCAGCTTATTCTTGCTGAACAGCCAGTCGTGGCCGCAAGCTCTACATTTCAATTTGGCCCTTTCTGTTTCCACATAGAATTTTGCGTTGTCAAATCTGGCTAGCTTAAGCTGTGCAAGTGCAAAATCAAAAATGTCACGTTCTATCTGCTGCAGTTCTCCAATCTTTATCTTAACTTCTGTAACCTGTTTTATTCCTTCCTTTTCAGCTACCTCTAAAGTGGCGGCAATCACTGCCTCAGCTAAAGCCCATTCATGCATGAAAAAGCTTACACTTAACCATGATTTAAAAATATTGTAAAGTGGGCATTCTTATTTCTTCATCAAATACTCGTGTATGGCTTGGGCTGCCTTTTTGGCTGCTCCCATGGCGCTTATGACGGTGGCTTCGCCTGTGACTATGTCTCCACCTGCGTAGACGCCATCGATGCTTGTTTTGCCATTCTCATCTGCCACTATGGTGCCCCATTTTGTGACCTGCAGGCCTTCAGTTGTGCTCTGCACTATTGGGTTAGGCGTTCTTCCGATGGCCACTATGACCGTGTCGGTGTCCATGACAAACTCTGATCCCTTAACCTGAACTGGCCTTCGTCTGCCCGACTCGTCTGGGGGGCCGAGTTCCATGCAGACGCATTCTATGGCTTTCACCCAGCCCTTTTCGTCACCTGTGAACTTGATTGGTGCGGCTAAAAACTTGCACACAATTCCTTCTTCCTCGGCGTTTTCGATTTCTTCCTGTCGGGCAGGTAGTTCTTCGCGTGAGCGTCTGTAGACGATGCAGACTTCCTCGGCGCCTAGGCGCAGTGCTGAACGCGCGGAGTCCATGGCCACGTTGCCTCCGCCGATGACCACAACGTGCTTGCCGATTCGTATCGGCGTGTCAAATATCGGAAACGCGTAGGACTTCATCAGGTTCACTCTGATCAGGAACTCGTTGGCAGAGTAGATTCCGCCCAGGTTTTCTCCAGGCACATTCATGAATGCTGGTAATCCTGCGCCTGTGCCTATGAAGACGGCGTCAAATCCTGTTTTAAGCATCTCGGGGATAGTGTGTATTCTTCCGATGAGGTATCCGAGGCGGAGGTCTGCGCCCAGCTTCTTAATGTAATCGACTTCTGCTTGGACTATGCTTTTCGGCAGACGGAATTCGGGAATGCCGTACACTAGCACGCCGCCTGGCAGGTGCAATGCCTCAAAAATCACAACATCATGCCCAAGCTTTGCCAGATCAGCTGCCACGGTGAGGCCAGCTGGGCCGGCGCCCACGATTGCGACTTTTTTGCCTGTTGACTGAGCAGTTTTTTCTGCTTTGACGTTTCCTTTTTTTCTTTCCCAATCAGCCAGCCAGCGTTCCAGTCTGCCGATGCTTACGGGTTCGCGGGCTTTGCCCATGATGCACAGTTTTTGGCATTGTTCTTCTTGTGGGCATACACGGCCGCAGATTGCTGGGAGAGCATTTTTCTCTTTAATCTTGTTAATTGCTTCTTCGTATTTTTTTTCTTTCAGCAGTTTGATGAACTCCGGGATGCTGATTCCCACAGGACAGCCGGATACACATTGCGGCTTGGGACATTGTAGACAGCGGCTTGCTTCTTCAAGGGCTTGTTCTTCCGTGTATCCCAAGGCGACTTCGTTGAAGTTTTGTCTTCGAGTTAAGGGCTCCTGTTTGGGCATGCGCACTGCTTCTTTCTTTGGCTTTGGCTTGGGTTTACTTTCCGCCACAGCTGCAGCCTCCTTGCATTTCCCATAAGAGCGAGCTCAACCTTTCCTCAGGCAGGAACATCCGCTGTCTGCTTATGAGCTCGTCAAAGTCCACTTTGTGTCCATCGAATTCTGGGCCGTCAACGCATCCGAACTTCATTTTCCCGCCGACAGTCACTCTGCAAACGCCACACATTCCCATGCCGTCAACCATAATCGGCGTCAAAGTGACGGTCGTCGGAATGCCAAACGGCTTCGTGATTTCTGAAACATTTTTCATCAAAACGACAGGTCCTTTGGCCACGCAGCGGTCAAACTTATCTTTTGTCAGAATCTCCTTCAAGAAACCTAAGCCCTTGTAGCCTTCTGACCCGTCATCAGTTGCCACGTAGAACTTGTGGCTTGCAGCTTTCATTTCCTCTTCAAAGAAGAGTAGCTCCTTTATCCTTGCCCCCACAACTGTGGTGATGTTGTTTCCGGCTTCTCTCAATGCCCTTATCTGCAGAAGCATCGGTGCGATCATCACGCCGCCGGCCACGCAGAGAACTCTGCCAAAATTCTTTATTTCCGACGGGACGCCGAGGGGTCCCGTAATATTCCAGATGCAATTTCCCTCTTCCAAGAGTCCGAGCTGTTTGGTTGTCTTGCCAACTTCGTTGAACGCGAACGTTATCGTGCCTTTTTTGGCATCATACCCTGCTAATGTTAGGGGTATGCGTTCTCCTCTTTCATGTGTGATTAGTATTATGAATTGGCCAGGACGGGCTTTTTCAGCCATTTCTGGAGCGCAAACCTCGAACAGCTTGATTTTCGGAGCCAGTTCCCTCTTGGCTAATATCCTATACACTTGCCTTTACCTCCATCTGCAGGGGCGGCTTCGAACCTATCTTCTTGAAGAATTCTTCCAGCTTCTGGTTGAAGTCTCCGACACATCTGGGTGAAGCTGTGTAAAGCTCGAAACGATCAAGCAAGTTCATCTTCTTTAGCGAGTCCTTGAGCACGCTCATGTTTCTTTCAGCAGTGTCTTTTCCCTCTTGAAGCTTGCAATCCTCGTTCGAGCAGACCACAGCCATAACGCCGTTAAAACCGCTCTGCAATGCACAAACAACATGAACTGGATCAAGCGCCTTGAAGCATGGAACTTCCAGCACCACAGCTTTCTTCTTGAATATTGAGCTTTCTGGGTCATCCAGAGCTGAGAATTCTGACCATTGACAGCAGAAGACCAGAACTACGGGGAAGTTGCCCGCTTCCTTAAGCTTTTTGGCTACCTCCGTGTAGCGCTTTAAAACATCTTCAAACTCAAAACCCTTGACTTGTATGGCCGAGTGCGGACAAACTAGAGCGCAGGCTCCACAGCCCATGCAGTCTTCGTAAAGTATCTTAGGCGTAGCGAACTCTTCTGCTTCAATAGCCTTGTATGGGCAGATGAATGCGCATTTATCGCAGCCTACGCATTTTTCACTGTCATAGACAACTTTTCGCGAGTATTTTATCACTTTGACAGCGGCTTTGCCGAGGCCTAAGTCGTCAAGAACGGTTTTGCTCAGCAACATTCGCCTAGTGTTTATCCTAGTGCCCTCTTTGAACCTGCAGAACGCGTCTTCGCATTGAATGGAAATTACTCTTTTTATTCCCAATTTCAAAGCTTGAAAAATGAATTCCGCCGGAACACGTCCAGAACATGGCAGACGCAGCGGAATATAATCAGTCACCTTCAAGCCTTGTTCCTTGAGGATTTCTTGTATCTCGCATGTTGAAGGAGAATTTCCACGGCACATCAGAACAAGGGTATCGCTCTTGCATTTTTCACGCATCATCGCGACGTATTTGACGAGGCTGTCATAATTATAGTAGACCATCTCTATGGCTAGCACAGGACAGGCACTGTAGCATATTCCGCAGACTTGGCACTTCTGCAGGTCTATCTCAACCTTGCCGGTTTCTGGGTCCCGTTTTATTGCTTCATAGGGACAAATCGAGTGGCATATTGAGCACTTGCTGCACAGGTCTTGGTTAATGTTTATCGCAGCTGTGCATGCTTGGCTCATCTGCAATTTTCTCCCGATGATTTCCATTTTCACTAGGCAAGCGTGCCGGTTCATGTCCTATGAGATTTTTCAAGGCAGTTCTGAATAATATAATAGTTTTGCAGCAGTTTCGCACTTTTGCTCATTGTTTGTAGTAGGGTCGGCGAACGTGCCCGTAGGCTTCCATGGCCGCCGTTATACCCTGTCCTACAGCCGTTCCAACCTGCTTGACGGGATGATTTGTGACGTCGCCTGCAGCATAGGCTCCAGCGATGTTTGTTCTCTGCAACGTGTCGACGATTATGTAGCCATCCTCGTCAACTGCAACGCCTGCCTCCTTGGCCAATTGGCTATTGGGGTCTTCGCCTACTTGCACAAAAACGCCGTCAACAGGCAGATCCTTTGTTTCTCCAGTCTCGTTGTTGAGCAGTAATGCCTTGTTGACGAGCTTTTCGCCAATTATTTGCTTGACTTCGGTGTTCCACAGAATCTCAATGTTTCTTTTCTCCTTCAATGCTTTGACAAGGGCTTCTTCGGCTCTGAAGGCTTCTCGGCGATGGGCTATCTTGACGTCCGAGGCAATTCCGGCAAGGTAAAGGGTTGTTATTAACGCTGAGTTCCCACCGCCGACGACTAGTAGACGTTTGCCGCTAAATAGTGGGCCGTCACAGATTCCGCAGTAGCTCACGCCTCTTCCTCGAAATTCCTTTTCACCTAGAACGCCGATTTCTCGATAGTGACTTCCAGAGGCAATGACAACTGTCATCGTCATGTACGTTGCCTTGTTGGTCTTGACAACCTTGGGCTCAGACTTAAGGTCTAGGCTTGTGACTGTCTCGAATTCGTTGATAGTCACGCCGGCGTTCTTGGCATGTTCGATCATCTTTTGAGCAAGTTCAGGTCCATTGATGCTTTGGAAGCCCGGATAATTCTCGACGAGGGGGGCCTCTGCCATAGTTCCTCCCGCAATCTTCTCTTCAAGAATAAGTGTTTTTAACCCGCTTCTATTACCATAAATTCCGGCTGCCAAACCAGCTGAACCTGCGCCTATGATTATTAGATCCCAAGCATCCATTGGAGACGACCTTTGATGCTAGCTCTTATTGTCTTTCATTTATGAATTATTCGTTGAGTTTGCGGGGAAAGGCACAGAATCAACCAGCCCACAGTACTTTTCCAAAGGATACAAACCGAAGAAATCGAAAAACTGCGCTCTTAAGAATCGAGTTCTAGACAGCTTGAGCCAGCAGTTCTGCCACATCCAATATTTGGAGTTTTCCTTCCAGTCCTGCTGTTTTGACGGCGTCTTCGAATGTTAATAAGCAATACGGACAGGCTACGGCTAAGATTTCGGCTCCCGCTTCCGCAGCATCCTTAACCCGCGTTTCTGCCAGTCGCTCTCCTGGTATGTCGACCCACATTCTTCCGCCCCCTCCTTCGCAGCAGACGCTTCTGGCTCTTGAACGGTCAAACTCGAGAAGTTTAACGCCTGGAACGCTTTCAATTACTTTCCGCGGTTCGTCATAAATGCTGTTTTGCTTGCCCAAAAAGCAGGGGTCATGATAAATCACCTTCTTATCCAGTTGTTTTGAGAACGTGAGTTTTCCTGTTTCGATAAGCTTCGCAAGCAGTTGTGTATGGTGTTGAACCTCAAAACTTGTCTGATTGTACCTGTTCTTGAAGGCATGATAACCATGCGGGCAGCTTGTTACGGTTTGTTTAACGTTGTACTTGTTGAAGGTCTTCATGTTTTCCTCGACGAGATAGTCGAAGAGGCCTTTTTCTCCCATGCCGTAGACTTCGCTTCCGCAGCAGCCTTCCTCGTCGCCGAAGACGCCGAAGTTTAGGCCTGCCTTCTCGAGGCATTTCACTAGGCTTTTGGGCACGTTTTGCACTCTGGGGTCGTAGGCTGAGGTGCAGCCGACGAAGAATAGGGTGTCTGCGCCTTGGCTTATGTGCTTGACGTTTAGACCTTGGCTCCATTCTGAGCGCTTATTACGCATTCTTCCCCATGGGTTACCGTTTTTGAAGATGCTTTCTAACGCGTCGCGTATGGTTGGAGCAATCTGTCCTTCTTCTACTGCCATGCCGCGAATGTCAATCAAGAACTCGTAAGGATTCAGATCTTTAGGGCAACGCACACCGCACGTGGAGCATGTAGTGCAGCTCCAAAGCTCATTCTGTGGATGTACCGTGAGCTTCCCGAACGTGGCGACCTCGCGCATGTACTTTCTAACGTTCAAGTTGGCCTTTTTTGCTACCGGACAACTTCCAGTGCAGGTTCCACACTGGATGCATTCGAGGAGTTTGTGTTTCTGGGCAAGCTCTTGAGCATTCATTTTTTTCCATCGCTTTTTAGTGGAATGGGAGCATAAGGTTATTAAAGCGTTTTCCCGTGAATCAATTAAAACGTATCATGGAAGTCGGAGACCGCTATTCATGGAGAAGAAGCAGCCTAGAATCGGAATCTTCGTCTGCGAATGCGGTGGCAACATAGGCGAGGTTGTGGACGTTAAGACCGTAGTCGACGCGGTTAAGAAATGGCCTGACGTTGCTGTTGCCAAGTTTCACAAGTATTTATGCTCCAAGCCTGCCCAGGAGATTATCGCTGATTCCATCAAGAAGGAGAATTTGAACCGTGTCGTGGTTGCAAGCTGTACCCCTCGTATGCATTTGACGACTTTTCAGAGTGTTCTCGAGAGGGCGGGCCTGAACCCGTTTATGCTTGAGTTTGTGAATATTAGGGAGCAGGATTCATGGATTTTGGGTCCTCATCCTTCTGCTGAGGCAACGAAGAAGGCCATAAGTCTAATTCGTGGCGGGTACGAGCGCAGTCGTGAACTTGAGCCTTTGCAGACTGTCAGCGAGAAGGGCTCAAGGGAGATCCTGATTGTCGGCGGTGGAATTGCAGGGATAACTGCTGCATTAGAACTTGGGTATTTGGGCTACAAGGTTCACTTGGTTGAGCGCAAGTCGAGCATCGGCGGCAACATGGCAAAGCTCACGAAAGTCTTTCCAACCCTAGATTGTGCGCAGTGCATTCTTACTCCGAGAATGGCTGAAGTTGGAAGAAATCCTAATGTGGCCCTGTACAGTTACGCTGAGGTTCAGGAGGTCAGTGGGCGTCCTGGAAACTACGATGTCAAAGTGTTTATGAAGCCCCGCGGCGTAGATCTTCAGAAATGCCGGAACTGCGGCGTTTGTGCCAAAGTTTGTCCAGTTGTAGTGCTTGACGAGTTTAACGAGGGCCTGGCCCAACGCAAAGCCGCATACCAAGAATTTCCGCAGGCTGTTCCATCTGCATATACGATTGACTTCCAAGCTTGCACCAAATGCAGAAAATGCGAGCAGCTCTGCCCGGCGAAAGCAATAACGATTGATGATAAGGGCATGACCGTGGCCTTGCACGTTGGCGGGATCATTATGGCCACAGGTTACGAGTTGTTTGATGCGAAGAAGCTGGAAACCTATGCGTACGGCACTTACAAAGACGTTATCACAATGATGGAGCTGGAGCGACTTGTTTCAGCCACGGGTCCAACGGGCGGGTACGTGAAACGTGCAGATGGCACAGATGTTAAAAGGATGGCGATCCTGCTTTGCGCAGGCTCGCGCGACAAAAACTACATTCCATACTGCAGCAGAATTTGCTGCATGTACGCGTTGAAGCAGGCTTTTGTGCTGAAGAAAATGTTGGGTATAGATGTTACTATTTACTACACGGACATACGTGCCACAGGCAAAGGCTATGAGGACCTATACTGGCGCGATCAAGAAGCTGGCGTCAGTTTCATTCGCGGCAAGGTAGCAGAGGTCTATAGGGATGCCAAGACAAACAAGCTGGTAGTTGTGGCAGAGGATTCATTGTCAGGCGAGTTGACAAATGAGGAGTTTGATCTTGTCGGTTTGGCAACGCCTATGGTTCCCCCTGCCGGATTGAAGGAACTCGCGGACAAAATGAAGGTAGCTACAGGTGAAGACGGCTTCATCACAGAGAAGCATCCGAAACTTGATCCAGTTGACTCTCTAGTCGCAGGCATTTTCGCATGCGGTTGCGCTCTTAGTCCCAAAGACGTGCGCGACACAGTTTCCGATGGTTTGGGTGCAGCGGCCAAGGCGGCACTGTTCCTGAAAAGCGATTATGTTACGACCAGTCCCGAGAAGGCTTTCGTAATTGCAGATCTGTGCAATGGTTGCCAAGCATGCGTGCCCCTTTGCCCCGCAAACGCGATTAGCATGCAGAATGGGAAGGCTGTGATTAATCCGTTCATGTGCACGGGCTGCGGTGCATGCATCCCTGTCTGTCCTCAAGAAGCTATCGATTTCAAGAATGCCACGTTGAAGCAAGTCTTGTCTCAGATGCGTGGAGTGCTCACCGACAAAGATCCGGCCGACGTTCGAGTTCTGGCTTTTGTGGACAAGAATGTGGGGTATACGGGCATGGACTTCCTGGGTTTAGACAGAGCGAAGTATCCCGAGAACATCAGGATTGTGCCTGTCCCTACCACGGCCATTCTTGGAAAGAAACTTCTGCTAAGCGCATTTGCATACGGTGCGGACGGCGTGCTCGTAATAGAGGGTAGCGAGGAGATTGATGAACATTTCACAAAGAAGCGAATGATTGATGCGGGAAGAGAACTGGCGCAGTACGGTATCGAGAGCATGAGGGTACGATACAGCTACGTGCCCTTGCCTGTTTACAAGAAGGCCGCTGAACTGTTCACGATGTTCACTGACCGAATCAAGAAGTTCGGGCCCATCGCTGAAGAGAAACGAGACAACATTAAACAGAAACTCCAAATCTAGGCGTGCGGCATTACTAACTTCGTCTGGTTCTTCACGCGCGCCATCGAACAAAAGCCTTTTCCAAGTGGAAAAGGCTAGAAGATCAGAAGAGAAATGCCGAAAATCCTAGGGTCAAAAAACAAAGCCTTAACGTTATATGTGCACTACGAACTCTTTTATGAACAGACGATTCTACTAAGACTGAAGTACCGAATGGAAGTGGTTACGTGACGAAGGTTGCGACAGGTAAAGGATTCGAGCTAGAACTGCCAACATCTTATGTGAAGATGAAGGAAGAAGCTGAGAATACGATTTCTGAGTTAGTGTCAGGAAAGCCTAAGGCGCGAGAGATTTGGACATTGTTGAGGGAAGATGTAGAAGCTAAGGCAGATTGGGACATGGCAAACTACATCGCCGTTGCGAAGCTGAAGTATAATGATCATGGAGAAATTCATGCAAAAATCGTGGCGGCAAACGCGCTTAAAATGCTGAAGCTTCTTCTCGATAATGGCGTGCCAACTAGCGTCATGAAGGAAAAAGCTGGCGATGAAGACGATGTCTACCTCATAGTTCTTGCGGCAGCACTCCTCCACGACATCGGGAACCAGGTCCACCGTGAGAACCACAACGTTTCAGGCGTTTACTTAGCTATACCCCTACTGACCAGGCTTTTGCCGAAAATCTACGAGGACGAGGAAATCATGTACGAAATGAGGGGGCATATACTTCATTGCATATACTCGCATGAATTCGAAATACTGGACTTGACCGAAGAGTCTGCCTTGGTTGGCATCGCTGATGGAACAGACATGACCAAAGGTCGTGGAAGACTGGCTTTCGACAAAGGAAACGTCAACATTCACACAGTCTCGGCCCTCAGCATCGAAAAAGTTGAGATCAAACAAGGAGAAGATGTGCCTGTGCAAATACTGATACAACTGAACAACAGCGCAGGGGTCTTTCAGATACAAGAAACGCTGGGCAAGAAAATCATCGGGGGACCACTTGAAGATTACTGTGAAATAATTGCCGTTGCTAAACCCGATAAGCCATTGAAAGACCAGAGAATAGTTCATCGAATAGTCATCAAAGGAAAGAAAATGCAAGCCGTCTGACCATGAATATTTCAGAGTTGCCATAGACTAGTATTTGACCTCTGCCGCGCGCGATCACCAATGCCAACGATAAGATCCAAAATATGGCGTGTGCGCTAAGCTAATGAACCCGCATGTCGCCAAATACGTTCGAGCACACTGTCAGGTCTGAAAAGCTGACACATCCACTTACGACAATGCTTAAATCATCAGACCAAGTTATTCAAACGCAAGTTACCCAGTAATGGTGTTGGCATGTCGTTTTTCAAAAGGCTTAAACAAGGTTTGACATCACCTAAGGCAAGAATCTCGCTGCAGTTCAGCAAAAGTAGTTTTGCCTTGGGCGAAAATGCTGATGGGTCCGTAAATGTGACCTCAGACGAGGAGTTTGACGCTAAAGAAATACGATGCGAAATCCAATGTGTTGAAGAGGCAAGAAGGGTTAGGCCAGTATATGACGCGGTAGCTAAGCGTGAGGTTCTAAGAGAAGGCTGGGAGTCTGCAACGCTATATTCCGCAAGACCTACAATGGCGGGCCCACTGCACATAACCCAGGGCTTCTCGCAAACTTACCAGTGTAGCATAAACATCCCCGCAGGTACAAAACCCACCTTCCAAAGCATCGACTCAAAAACCACATGGACCACTAAAGCAGTGATTGCCATTGAAGGAAGACCGGACGTAACAAGCTCAATAATCGAGCTGCAAGTAACGGCGCCAAGCGCTACCCCTATTATCAGGGAAAAAGAGATTATCCGCGAGGTCGTAATGATACCGTGTAAATACTGCGGAGCTCTGATGCAGCAAACAGATACTACTTGCCCGCATTGCGGAGCAAAAAGAACCGCATAATCAATTCATGGACCCTTTCCGCCTTTTCTTCGGAACGCCAATAAGGCCTCAAACTGCAGATTTCGAGTAAAACGCGAACACGTAGATTGAACGACGCTACGACTATTGGAATCGTAGCGTTGCGCAGAAGGAAACCTGCAGTAAAGCAGCCTTCTCTTCAAACACTACAACCGCCTCCTCCCCCGCCGCCTCCTATCTAGCTGACCGTGTATACACTAAGCATTTAAGACAATCACACTACCGCAGAGCTATGTCTAGAACGTGCAGCAATGAGCAAAAGTTATATGAAATTGTGTGTGAGACAACCTCGATATTCAGGAGAGTCTACCAGACTTGGACATGATCGTATGCGTTAAGCATGTTCCGGAAACAGCAGACGCTGAACTGAAAATTGATGCCACTGGAAAAGCCATTGAGAAAACCGGACTAGTTTTTGACATTAACGAGTGGGACGACTACGCACTTGAAGAGGCGGTGCGAATTAAGGAAAAACAGGGCGGGACGGTGACGGCCATGACTGTAGGCGCTGAAGACTCTGATAGCACATTGAGAAAATGTCTAGCGCGCGGAGCAGACAAGGCAATCAGACTGACTGATCCAAAATTCGAAGGTTCAGACAGCTATGCCATAGCAAAAATCCTTCACAGCGCCATCAAAACCCTACACTTTGACATCATATTGTGCGGAGTACAATCAGGCGACAGCGGCTATGCCATGGTCGGCCCGATCCTAGCAGAGATGCTTAACGTTCCGCACGCAACGATGGCCAAAAAAATCGAACTTGCCCAAGGCTCAGCAAAAATCAACCGCGAACTCGAAGGAGGCCTAGAAGAGCAGATCGAAGTGAAATTGCCTGCCTTGTTCGCAGTTCAAACAGGCATAAACGAACCAAGATACGTTTCAATAATGGGCATACGCAAAGCCATGCAAAAAGAGATAAAACTCATGACTCTTGCAGACACGGGACTGACTGAAAATGACGTCGGTGTTGCAGGGTCTTGGATTAAACCAGAGAAGCTGTACGTTCCGCCAGTAGAGAAACAGGCGGAATTTCTGAAAGGAACGCCAGAGGAGATCGCAGCTAGGATTGCTGAAATTCTGAAGTCTAGGGGGCTCGTCTAAGATGGCCGAAATCCTCGTATTGGCTGAGCACCGACAGGGACAGATGCGAGACATAACATATGAAATGCTCACCAAAGCCAGAGAACTAGCCGAAAAAACAAACGCAAAACTGGCTGCTGCCATAATAGGAAAGAACGTCGAAGACCTTGCAAAACCCCTAACAGAATATGCAAGCGCCGTCATAGTGGTTGAAGACCCGAAGCTGGAGAACTTCAACTCAGAAGCCTACAAGAAGATCCTTTCAAAACTAATCGCCGACCGCAAACCATTACTGGTTATGATTGGACACACTTCCTACGGGATTGACCTAGCACCCAGACTTGCAACTGCCTTGCACCTCCCACTTGCAACAGATTGCATCGACTTCTCCTTCGAAAACGAAACATTCACTGTAACGCGCCAAATGTTCGGCGGCAAAGTGAACGTTAAAGCAACGGCTCGCAAGGCTGAAACATACATGGTGACAATACGCCAAGCAGCATTCACTGCATCCAAACCGACAACGCTGGCAAACGGGCAGATCACCGAAGTAGCGTCACCGTTGACAGAGGAAATAACGGAAAAACGCTTCATACAATATGTTTTGCCTCCGCTAGGCGGGGTAGACATAACAGCTGCAGAGAAACTCGTAGGTGTTGGCCGCGGAATAAAGGACGTGGCAAACCTGCCTATGATGGAGGAATTAGCAAAAACTCTGGGCGGCGTCTTATCGTGTTCACGGCCGATAGTTGATAAGGGCTGGCTTCCAAGCGACAGGCAAGTGGGCACTTCTGGGAAAACGGTCAAACCGAAACTCTACTTGGCTCTAGGAATAAGCGGAGCTTTCCAACACGTTCTAGGCATGAAAAGCTCAGACCTAATAATAGCCGTAAACAAGGACCCCAAGGCGCCGATATTCAGCTTCGCCGATTACGGAGTTGTTGAAGATATGTTCAAGATAATCCCGCCCCTGAAAAACAAGATTAATGAGTCACGAACGCACAAAACATGAGCTAACCTAGGAGAAGGTAGAAGATGGACTTCAAACTTAACGATGAGCAACAAGAAATAAAACGTGCTGTACGCGAATTCGCCGAAAAGGAATTCACGCCTGAACTAGCATTGGAGTACGACCAGAAAGAAGAATTTCCAATGCCCCTCTACAAGAAGGCCGCGCAACTCGGCATCACGAGCATGCGAATTCCCCAAGAGTACTGCGGGCAAGGCTACGGCGTCCTCGAGGATTGCATAGCCGTGGAAGAAATGTGCAGAGTCGACCCAGGCATTGGCGTCGCTATCTCATTGGGAAACCTGATGATCCCGGACTTGCTGCTTAAGCACGGCAACGAAGAACAGAAAAAGAAGTACATTCCACCGCTTGCAAAGGGCGAAAGAATAGCTGCAGCTGCATTCACCGAGCCTGAACACGGGAGCGACATAACCCGCATGGACTCGACCGCCATAAAAGCCGGAAGCGAATGGACGATCAACGGAGCTAAAGAATTCATAACAAACGCCACAACCGCTGATACGTTCATTCTCCTCTGCCAATCAGACCCGAACGTGCAGCCATCCCACAGGGGACAAAGCATATTCATCGCTGAGAAAGGCATGTGCGGACTGGAAGCTACAAAACTGCATGGAAAGATGGGCATTAAGCCATGCGTCACAGGGTCACTTGCGATGTGCGACTTGAAAATTCCAGAAACACACCTTGTGGGCGAACTAAACAAGGGCTTCTACTACACGCTTGAGCTCTTCGACGGAACCAGAATCACCGTAGCTGCACAAGCCGTAGGCATGGCTCAAGGCGCCTTCGAAAAAGCTCTAAACTATGCAAAATCAAGGAAGCAGTTTGGACAACCGATAATGAACTTCCAGGGCATAAGCTTCAAACTGGCGGAGATGGCCATCAAAATCGAGTCTGCCCGACTGATGATGTACAAGGCAGCTTGGCTCTACGACAAGGAAAAGCCAAACGCAGTTGCAACTTCAATGGCAAAAGCTTACGCAAGCCGCGTGGCCATGGAAGTCACAGACCAAGCTATACAGGTCTTCGGAGGATACGGCTACCTGGCAGACTACCATGTCGAACGCTTCCACCGATGTGCGAAGATAACCGAAATCTACGAAGGAACAAGCGAAATCCAGAAGAGCACCATCGCCGGATACCTCGCAAAACAACCATAAACCCTTTTCTGCATCTTTTCTTTATCGTTCCGCAAGCAAATGTATATTGGGTATTCAAAAGTTTTATTACTATTCTTGGTTCACACCAATAACAGATTCAAAGGACGCGATCATATTGACAGCTGAGAAGATCAAGAAAGCTGCAGTAATCGGATCAGGAGCCATGGGCCATGGAATCACTCAGCTTCTCGCCACAACTGGATACCATGTCACCATGGTCGACATCAACGATGAAATACTGCAAAAGGCCATGGAAAAAATCAAATGGAGCCTCGGCAAATTCGTCGAAAAAAAGAGAATAAGACAAGAAGATGCAGATGCCACGCTGGCAAGAATAGCCACGACAACAAGCTATGAGCAGGCCGCAAAGGACATAGACTTCGCAATAGAAGCGGCACCTGAGAACATTGAACTGAAAAAAACAGTTTTCTCCAAGCTTGACCAAGTCGCACCCCCACATGCAATATTGGCCTCAAACACGTCCACCCTCAGCATAACCGAAATGGGAAAGGCAACCAAGCGTCCGGACAAAGTTGCAGGAATGCACTTTTTCAATCCACCACTGTTCATGGCGTTGGTCGAAGTGATAAAGGGCGACGACACGAGCCAGGAAACGATGAACGTCCTCGCTGATCTTGCCAAGAAGCTTGGAAAAACGCCAGTAATGGTGCGAAAAGACGTTCGTGGCTTCATTGTCAATCGTATACTTGGAGCCGTATTCAACGAGGCCTTCTGGGCCTACCATCGCAAAGAGACGACGATGGAGGGAATAGATTCCTCAGTCAAATACACCGGCGGCTTCCCAATGGGATGGTTTGAACTCGGCGACTTCGTCGGACTCGACATAGCCTACGAAGTTGGCAAAATACTCTACGAGACCTATGGAGAACGGTTCAAGCAATGCGATGAGGTTATAGAACCCTTAGTGAAGGAAAAGAAGCTCGGACAAAAGACCGGCGCGGGCTTCTACGATTGGACAAAGGGAAGGCCGCGAATACCTTTCAACCTGCTCGATGAATATGACGTTGACAGGTCTTGGGCAGTTGCTGTGAACGAGGCTGCTTGGCTCATTCATGACGACGCCGCAAAACCAGCGGACATCGACACAGGCATGAAACTCGGCACGTACTGGCCATCAGGCCCATGCGAATACGCAGATCGGACGGGAATAGATGTGGTATTAAACAAGCTCAAAGAGCTTCACGCAAAATACAATATGGAAATGTACAAACCCTGTCCAGTGCTCGAAGATTACGTCAACAAAGGCTGGACAGGAAAGAAGTCAGGAAGGGGGTTTTACTAAGTGAAATTTGACTTAGACGAAGGTCAAATAGGGATCGTAAACGCGGTTAAGGAATTCTGTGCCAAAGAATTCAAGCCCGAATTGGCGCTGGAGCTTGACAAGAAAGAAGAGTTCCCGATGGAACTGTACAAGCAAGCGGCTAGACTCGGGTTTACGAGTCTCAGTTTTCCAGAAGAATACGGCGGACAGGGCTACGGCCTGCTTGAAACATGCTTGGCCATCGAGGAAATGTGCAGAGCCGACTCCTCGCTGGGTGTTGCCGTGTCAAGTGGAAGCTTTGGAACCGAATTCATCGCCGTGCTTGGCACCAAGGAACAGAAGGAAAAGTATCTGCCGCCCATATGCAAGGGTGATTGGATAAGTGCAGCAGCATTTACTGAGCCGAACGTAAGCGGAAGTGACATTACGCGCATGGAGACGACTGCCACAAAATACGGGAACGAATGGTGGATAAACGGAACAAAATCCTTCATAACAAACGCCACAACCGCCGACTTCATAATCGTCCTAGCACAAACAGACACGAAGATCAGACCGACCTACAGGGGAGAAACCCTCTTCGTTGCAGACAAGGGCACGCAGGGACTTGAAACCTCAAAGCTGCATGACAAGATGGGGATCCGTTGCTCAGTCACGGGCGAAGTCCGATTCGACAGCGTGAAAGTGATCGACCAGAATATAGTTGGCGAGCTGAACAGAGGCTTTCACCATTCTATGGAATTCTTCGACAAAACAAGAGTGGGAGTCGCATCACAGGCTGTAGGTATGGCTCAGGGTGCTTTCGAAATAGCCTTCAAATATTCCAAGCAAAGAGAGGCCTTCGGGCAGCCATTGCTTCAGCATGAACTTATAGGTGCAGGCTTGGCTGAAGCCATGACAAAGATTGAAGCAGCAAGATGGCTGACTTATCGGGCTGCTTGGCTAGTTGACGCGGGCAAGATGGATCCTATGATAACGGCAATGGCTAAATTCTACGCGGGCAAAATCGCCATGGAAGTCACTGACCTCGCCATACAAGTTCTCGGCGGCTATGGATATTTGGGCGAATACCGCGTTGAAAGGTACCATCGAGACGCAAAGATAACCGAGATCTACGAAGGCACAAAAGAGATCCAGAAGCTCACTGTGCTCAAGTATCTGCTCAGAAAATTCTGAAAAACATTATAGGCACGTGGACCTAAGAACAAGCTAGGTGAAGAAGTTGAGCAAGGCATATGAAACAGTGAAAGTGGAAAGAGAACAAGACGTTCTGTGGATAATACTGAACAGAGCACATAGGCTGAACGCCTTCAATGACGTCCTAATCGAAGAATTTGCAGACGCGTTAGACACAGCTGAAAAGGACGCAAGCATAAGATGCATCGTGATAATGGGCGACGGTGACAGAGCCTTCAGCGCAGGCGCTGACGTCACCATGTTCCCGAAAGCCACGCCGGTAAAGGCTGAAGAATTCTCCAGAATGGGACAGAAAGTCTTCGGCAAAATAGAAGAAATGTCCAAACCCGTGATTGCCGCGATAAACGGTTTTGCGCTCGGCGGAGGGTTGGAACTAGCCTTAGCCTGCGACTTCAGAATAGCCGCTGAACATGCAGAACTCGGAAGCCCAGAAATATCATTGGGGTTAATCCCAGGCTGGGGAGGAACCCAAAGACTCGTGAGACTCATTGGACTGCCAAGGGCCAAGGAACTCGTGATGCTAGGAAACAGGCTGAAAGCTGACGAAGCATTAAAAATAGGGCTTGTCAACAAGATTGTGAACTACGAGAAGCTACGCGATGAGGTTCGCGAAATGGCTAAGAAACTCTCTGAAGGACCGCCCGTGGCCATGAAATACGCGAAACATGCTTTGAATTTTGGAACGCAGGTGCCTCTTGACACTGGTCTACGGTTGGAAGCTGGCCTCATGGGACTGACGTTCTCTACGGAAGACCTTAAAGAAGGACTAGAGGCTTTCATGGCGAGGCGAAAAGCCGAGTTCAAAGGTAAATAGCCTTCATACCCATCTTTTTTCTTTATATTTGCGCTCTTCTCTAGTTTGGATGTTGAAAATGTGAGTGTCATGAGAAAAGTAGCAGTTATTGGTGTTGGAAATGCAAAGTTCGGCGTAAGAGGCGACGTTAACGTGTCGGAACTGGCTTTTGAAGCAGTTAGACCGTCTCTCCAAGACGCGGGCATAGGTGCGAAGGACGTTGAAATTGTTGCCGTAGGCTCTGTCGGGGCTGGAGCATGGTATGAGGAACTGCTTCCAGCAGTGGTTGTGGGCGAATACTGCGGCTTGACGGGGGCAGGCCTTGTCCGATGTGAAGCGGCTTGTGCAAGTGGTAGTGCAGCTTTCTTCACAGCTTATTCGGCAGTTGCGAGCGGGCATGCTGAAATCGCGATGGCCTTGGGGGTTGAGAAGATGAGAGAGATTGATACGCCGACGGCCATGGAATGGATTGGAAGAGCAGGATACTATTTCTGGGAGTTTCACAACTTCGGAATGACCTTTCCAGCGTACTATGCACTGTATGCCAGTGCGTACATGGCCAAATACGGCGCTACTGAGGAAGATCTGGCTTTAGTAGCTGTGAAAAACCACAAGTATGCGGCCATGAATCCAGTTGCGCACCTCCAGAACAAGATAACTGTAGATGATGTCCTTTCATCCATGGTAATCGCATCGCCGCTTAAGCTGTACGATTGTTCTCCTATTACTGATGGTGCCGCTTCAGTCATCGTTGCTTCAGAAGAAAAGGCCAAGGAGCTGAAGATTGACACGCCAGTGTGGGTTGCAGGGATCGGCTATTCGTCCGGAACAGCTAACTTGAGTAGGAGACAGGATTTTGTGGGTTTGGATGCAAGCGTGCTGGCTTCTCAGAGGGCATACAAGGCTGCTGGAATTACGCCAAATCAGGTTGATTTCGCCGAGGTTCATGACTGCTTTACTAACGCGGAGATAATGGCCTACGAAGACCTTGGTTTCTGCGGTCGAGGCGAGGGAGTGAAGCTCCTGCGTGAAGGGCAAACTGAAATCGGCGGCAGGATACCGGTAAACATGGACGGCGGGTTGAAGGCCAAGGGGCATCCAATCGGCGCGACTGGCTGCTCAATGATCTACGAGTTAACCCGTCAACTCAGGGAAGAGGCTGTTGAGAAGACCAGGCAGGTTCCGCTGAAGAACTACATTGGGCTTGCTCACAACGTCGGCGGGACAGGGCATTACTGCTATGTAACGGTATTGAGGAGATGAATGGTATGACTTCGACATCTATGCCTAACATAAAGTCCAGGCCCATAACAATAGTAGAAGAGATTCCAATAAGCAAAACTCTCAGATTCTGGGAGGGCTTGAAAGAAGGGAAAGTCCTCGCCACAAAATGCTGCGAGTGCGGGAAGCTGTATTTTCCACCCTCTGCGGACTGCCCTGACTGTCTGTGCACAGATATGAGCTGGGTTGAGCTGAGCGAGGAAGCAGAAATCGAGGCCTTTACACACGTCGTGGTCAGGCCAACATCCTTCTCTCAGAACAAGCCATACACTGTGGCCATAGGAAGGCTGAAGGAAGGCGTGAAAATACTTGCTTGGCTGACTGGGTTCAAGCTATCACAAATCAAGGTGGGCATGAAGGTCAAGCTAATGGCTAAAACTTCACAAGAAGGAAACCCGACATACGAATTCGTACCTCCCCAGTGAGTTAGCCTTCGCGTTTGCAAACCTTGGCCTTCAGAGTGCGGTGCATTCACGTTTGAGCTAGGCACCCCTTAGAAAGAAACCGGAGAAAGTGGGGACCCCAAATTCGAAACGTTAGAAGAGCAAGCAAAATGTACGTAGCCTGTACGCTAACGCATGCCAACAGAACATCATGGTTCTGCAGCGTTCTGGTGCCAGCTTCTTATCCACTCAATAGTATCAGTGATCAGTTGTTGTTCTTTTCCTTTGTAAATGTGATCTGCCGAGTCTATTACAACAAGAGTCTTTGGTTCGTTGGCTGAACGATAGACTTCTTGCGCTTCGTCCACACCCACAATAATGTCACTTTGCCCAATCACTATTAGCAGCGGGATATGAAGCTTGGAAGCAGCCTCACACTCGTTCAACGTCATAAGTTTCTCTCTCACGAGCCTAGGACGAAGGTCTATTCCATACACTTCAAGTTTGTACCATTTTGAAATGTCGAGAATTCCGTCTATTCTAGAAAGGATTAGGAAACGGAACAGACCAAGTGTTCCATGTGTGCGCTTAATGAATTTCTTAACGTTGTAATTATGATTCTTCGGCGTAGACCATAATACGAGTCCTCGAACTCGCGTCTCGCCTTCAAGTGCATAGAGGGAAACAGCTCCACCAAGGCTGTGCCCCACAACGAAAATATCGTTCGGAGCGACTTCGGGTCTTGACGCCAAGTAATTCAAAGCACATTTCACATCTTCTTGCTCGCCGTCACCGTAGCCAAATTCTCCTGTGCTCCTCCCTACCCCGCGAAAATCAAAAACAAGAGACACAAACTCTGCCCTAAGCGCTTCTCCTGCCAATCGCGTATAGATTCTCAGTCCCTGCGAGCCTCGCGCGTCCATGCCGTGGCAGATAAGCACTGCTGGGGCAGGAACAGCATTTGGTATGTGCAGTTCACCGTAGAGCTTTATGTTACCACATCGCATCCAGATTTGCTCAATTTTCACGTCGAGGCCTTCTGCAGAAAGTATTATTACATCTCACTACTGATATATAGAAGACGGGTTCTAGGTTATGGCGTCTAAGAGGAAGGTCAAAAAAGAGCCATCCCAACCTTCTGAAAAGCCCTGGTTCAAGTTCTGGCCCGAAGGAGTTCCCAAGCACATCGCGTATCCTCAAGTTCCGCTTTCCGACCTGTTGAAAAAAACAGCTGAGAAATATCCTAAGAATATCGCAACGATCTATTTTGACAAGGGAATCGCCTACAAGGATTTGAGTGTAGCTACAGACAAGTTTGCAACCGCACTTAGCAAGTTGGGAGTGAAGAAAGGCGACAAAGTAGCCCTTTTTCTGCCGAACGTGCCTCAGTTCATGATCTCATATTATGGTGCAATCAGAATCGGAGCGATCGAAACTGCCATAAGCCCGATGTACAGGGAACGTGAAGTAGAACACCAATTGGTTGATTCCGAAGCTGAAACCATAGTTTCTTTGGACATGCTTTACCCGATCGTCGAGAAAGTCTGGGAGAAAACCAAACTAAAAAGGGCAATCATAACAAACCTGAAGGAATACATGCCTTTCGCCACAGTTGCGGTAGGTTCGCTGCTGAAGAAGATTCCTTTGCTCAAGATTGAACGCAAGCCGAACGTCTATTTCTTCCAAGAGCTTTTGCGGGATAATCCGCCAGAACCTCCAGGAGTGGAAATCAATCCGAAAGAAGATCTGGCTGCATTACAGTACACTGGGGGAACTACAGGCCTTTCGAAGGGCGCGATGCTTACACATGCGAATCTTGTCTCGAACGCTGTTGCATGTGCTGAGTGGCTTCAGGGAAAGATGGGTGAGGAGTGTTTCCTAACCGTACTGCCCCTGTTCCACATTTATGGCATGACAACGGGGATGAACGCACCCATGTATTTGGCTGGGAAAATGGTCACGCTTCCAAGATTTGACGCAGTGAGCACCTTAAGGGCTATTCAAAAGCATAAGGTCACCGTTTTCTGCGGTGCCCCAACGATGTACGCACTACTGCTCGCTCATCCAGACGTGAAAAAATACAATCTCAAATCCGTGCGTTTCTGCATATCCGGGTCGGCTCCACTACCGCCAGAGGTACAAAAGAAGTGGATGGAAGTGACAGGCGGAGTCCTTGTGGAAGGTTACGGCCTTACCGAGTCTTCACCTGTGACGCATTGCAATCCGCTTGACAGATCAATGAAGACTGTTAAGGTAGGTAGCATTGGCTTGCCTTGGCCGGACACAGACGCAAAGATCATGGACATTGAGACAGGCGAAATGGATCTTGGAACTGGCGAAGTGGGAGAACTCGTCGTTAGGGGTCCACAGGTGATGAGTGGCTACTGGAAGATGCTTGAAGAAACTGCTAGCGTCCTTAGAGGTGGATGGCTTTACACAGGCGACATTGGAAAGATGGATGAAGACGGCTACTTCTACATTACGGACAGGAAGAAAGACCTAATCAAGTATAAGGGCTACAGCGTCTATCCACGCGAGATTGAAGATGTGCTCTACGAACACCCAGCCGTAAAGCTTTGCGCAGTCGTGGGCAAGCCCGACCCCGTGGCAAGCGAGATACCAAAAGCATTCGTGGTGCTAAAAGACGGAGCAACCGCCACTGAAGAGGAAATCAAGAAGTTTGTGAACGAAAAAGTTGCACCCTACAAGGCCATAAGAGAATTGGAATTCAGAAAAGAGCTGCCAATGACATTGGTAGGCAAAGTCCTCAGAAGGGTCCTGCAGGAAGAAGAAAGACAAAAAGCGGCAAAAACCTGACCTTAATGCTCAATTAGTTCGCGGCAGAGCCTTCAGCGTACGTTAATCATGCTGGTTCATTGATTTTCTTTCCGGTTTTCTTTGTCCATTCATCGATTGGAACTGCGAATTGCTTCTCAACGTTTGGTCGGTGAATGCTATTGTAAGCGCAGAACGACCGTATCTTCATGTCAGGTGTCACGTAATGAATGGCACATCTCTGAACCCTCTCTAAATCAAAGTTCCAAACGTCTTGAAAATGCATAATCCCAATCATCACTATCCTTCGCATGAATTCTCCTAGCGCCTCGTAGCTTCCTTTAGTAATGACGCTTCTGATCAGTCCTCGCACGAAGTCAGATCTTGCCATCGGCAGAAGCTTAAGCATCTTCAGCTTGGCCATCGTCTTCTTACCTTTGGCGCCTGAATAGTAAATGTCCCAGAACACGTCGGCAAACTTGTCCACATCCACGTAGTTCATTATGGGCTTGAACGACCCATCTTTATCCACAACCAAGAATGTGGCAGCGCCGCACATAGGATGCATCGTAAAATCTGGGTACACCTTACTCTTGATTACGCCCATTCCCTTCGTCATAGGAACTGGCCAATTGACGGGTCGCCAATCCCACCGCGAGACGACTCCGTTGGTCTGCTCCTCAATCTCCTTAATTGTGTCAGGTATGGTTATCCTTAGCTTTCGCATTTCGTCCTTCTGAAGTCTGCCTGCCATCGAAACGGGCTGAATGTTTATGCATCGGACCACATCGTGGTTTTCCACAGCATAATCAACAATGGCTCCTAAATCCTTATCATTCACGCCTTTGCACAACGTGACGACCAGAACAATCGAGTCTAGGCCTATCTTTCTTGCGTTGTCTATGACCTTCTGCTTTATGGGAACAAGACTGATCCTTGCTCTTGTCGCCTTGTAAATGTCCTCTCTCAAGCCGTCAAACTGAAGATAAAGCGTGCTCAAACCCGCATCAAGCAACTTCTTGAAGTATTCAATGTCCTCAGCTATGCGCAAACCGTTAGTGTTAACCTCAATATGGCTCATTCCAGCCTTCTTTGCCTCCTTAATCAGGTCGGGCAAATCATTTCGAATCGTTGGTTCACCGCCGCTGAACTGCAGCGCATTGCAGGCCCATGGGCTATTATTCCTCAGAAGCTTGATCATCTCCACAATCTGCTCATAGGAAGGCTCATAGACGTAGTTCGAGGCTCCAGCGTAAGCGAAACAAACAGGGCAAGCCATGTTGCATCTATTCGTAACGTCTATTATGCCCAAAATCGTAGGCGTCTTATGTTGAGGGCAAATCCCACAATCAAAAGGACAACCATTCACGGTCTTGGTGTGCGGATTCTCCAGGCCGCTGCCCACATATCGAGCGTTATACCAGTTATCATAGAACCACTTGAAAAGCTCAGCATCCCCCCAATAAACGTCCTCAAACTTCCCATGCTGAGGACAAGCCTTCTCCAAATAGATAACGCCGCCCTGCTCGTAAATTCTCATAGGGATCCTATTCATGCATTCGGGGCATAGACTCGTTGAATAAGCTTCAAACTTTGCAGTTTCCTGTTCCTGTTTTGCCATCCGATTGACCTCTGAAAGATACGATTAGTAGCTAAACAAGTAAGCCATTAATATCTCTAATCGTCTACGGCCGTTTAACAAGAACCTACGATAGGTTGGCTGATCGTGAGCTTCTCTTCATGTCCTTGGTCATCAGAAGGCCGAGGTTCAAACCTGATGCCAGGACTACGTGCGAAGTAACCACTAAGAAGACGATAAGAACCGCGGGCTGAAAATTGCAAAGTCCTGTAAGAGGTCAAAATGTATATGAACCGTCTTCCGTCTCTAAGCTAAAGAGATGGCTTCAGTGCGCGTGAAGATCAACGTCACTGGCATAGTTCAAGGCGTGGGGTTCCGCCCATTCATCTATCGCACTGCAGTACACAACGATTTGAAGGGCTATGTCAAAAACAGAGGCGATGCAGGCGTAGAAATCCTCCTCGAAGGAGACCAACACGCAATCAGAAACTTCATGCGCGACCTAAAAGAGAAGAAACCTCCTCTTGCGCATATCTATGAAATCGCGACGACAAAGCTAGCTGGAATAGCAGAACACAAAGAGTTCACGATTCACAAAAGCTCAAACGCGGCAGAGCTTTCAGGATCAACTATCCCGCCAGACGTAGCAATTTGCAACGACTGTCTGAAAGAACTTAAAGACCCAAAGGACACGAGAAACGATTACTTTTTCATTACATGCACAAACTGTGGCCCAAGATTCACAACAATCGAGAGGCTGCCATACGACCGCGATAACACGACCATGAAAGAATTCCCAATGTGCAGCTTCTGCAAGAGCGAATACGCCGATCCCCTGAACAGGCGTTTCCACGCGCAAACGATTGCATGCCCAAGATGCGGCCCGAAAGCATACTTAACCACTTCAGAAGGCAGGATGATCAAATACAAAGATCCAATCCGACAGGCAGGCAAACTTCTATCAGATGGCAGCATAATAGCAATAAAAGGATACGGCGGATTCCACTTAGCAGCATCAACAACCAAAGAAAAGCCACTGATCAGACTTAGAGAAGCCAAACACAGAAGCCAAAGACCCTTTGCTATCATGGCGCGAAGCCTAGAGGCCGTACGTACCTTTGCGGACATAGGCGAAGAAGAAAGACGGTTGCTCAATTCCTATGCCCGTCCAGTAGCCTTATTGAACAAGAGCAAAACCTATTATCTGTCAGATTTGATCGCGCCAGGCCTGCACAACATCGGAGTGATGCTGCCCTACACTGGCTTACATCACATGCTTTTTGATAATGTGGACGATGCTGCCTTCGTGATGACGAGTGCAAATCCCCCAGACCAACCAATCACAAAAGACAATGAAGAGGCCTTGAAAACACTTGGCGGCGTCGTTGACTATCTTCTTTTTCATAATCGGCAAATAGCCTACAGATGTGACGACTCGGTAATCCGTACGCACAGCAACAGACCAGTTTTCATCAGACGCTCACGCGGCTATGCACCTGCACCAGTGAGGCTTAAGGAAAAGACAGAGCGCTGCGTAGTCGCCCTGGGCGGGGAACTCAACAATACTTCTTGCATATTGCTTGAAGACAAAGCTTTCATATCCCAACACATAGGCGACGTGGAAAATGTTGAGGCAAAAACGTTCTTGGAAGAGGCTACGAGACATCTCATCCACTTAACAAATTGCACGATTGAGGCCATCGCCTGTGATCTACATCCAAAATTCGTAACCTCAAGACTTGCTAGTGAGCTGGCCGAAGAAAACGGTTGGCAGCTAGTTCAGGTTCAGCATCATTATGCACACATTGCTGGGTTAATGATCGAACATGAAGCCAAAGAGATGATTGGCGTATGCTGCGATGGATACGGGTACGGCACAGACGACGAAGCGTGGGGCGGCGAAATATTGCTTTGCGCAAGAGAATCAGCTGGCTTCAAACGCATTGCACACCTAGAAAAACAGCCACTTCTAGGTGGAGACCTAGCAACGCGTTATCCGCTGAGGATGGCTGCGGGAATACTCCATAAAGAAGCTGACGTCGAGCCGTGGCTTATGCACCATACGAAGCATTTCCCGCATGGTAAACAGGAGATAAATATAATCCTTGACCAACTACGTGGTAGCCGCAGCATCGCACAAACGACAAGCTGCGGCAGAGTCCTAGATGCAGCTTCAGCCATTCTAGGCATATGCTACGAACGCACCTACGAGGGTGAGCCAGCCATGAAACTCGAATCAGCCGCGACGAAGGGCAAAGATGCCCTGAAACTGGAACCTGTAATAGAGGGTGACAAACTGGAAACCACACAAATGATGCGAGAACTGTTCGAGAACAGATGCAAGTATTCCAAATCAGATCTGGCGTATTCTGCGCATTTGTATCTAGCCAGAGGGTTGGCGGAACTAGCTATTGAAAAAGCGTTGGAGAACAAAGTCAAAACAGTTGGCTTTTCAGGCGGGGCTGCATGCAACGAAATATTGGCTTCAGCCATGCGAAGGGCAGTGGAAGGTGCTGGTCTGAATTTTCTGGTTCATGAGGTTGTTCCTCCGGGTGACGGTGGCATATCCTTTGGTCAAGCTGTGGTAGGTGGATTTCTTCAGCCTAGACCATAACTGATTTATTGCCGCATATTCTCGCCTATGTATACTGATAGAAATGTGTCTGGCGATTCCGGCAAAAGTTGTGAGTGTTAAAGAAAACAGTGCATGCGTTGATTTTGGCGAAGGGGTTCTTAGAGAGGTTAACGTGACGCTTGTGAATGTTAAAGCTGGCGACTACGTTTTGGTGCACGCAGGATACGCCATCCAAGTTTTAGATGAAAAAGAGGCGCAGGAAACTATACAATTATGGAACCAGATTCTCGAGGTAGAAACTTAGACTCAGAATCAGGGTTAAGTTGAATTGAGATGGCCGAGAGACTGAGGTTTAGGGATCCTGATCTGGCAAAACGTGTGACAAGCAGAATAAACCAGCTTACAAAGGGAAAGGAGACCGTGAAGATATGCCATGTATGCGGCACTCATGAATGGACAATCACGCACTATGGTCTGCGCAGCCTCTTACCTCAGAATGTGGAAGTAATAGCTGGACCAGGATGCCCAGTCTGCATAGTGCCAGCCTCAGAAACAGATGAAGCAGTGCAACTGGCGTTGAAAGGAGTTGTCGTCACGTGCTTTGGCGATCTTCTGCGCGTTCCAGGATCAAGAATGTCACTCTTGGACGCTAAGGCTGAAGGAGCCGACGTCCGCGTCGTCTATGGAGTTGGCGACGCTGTCAAAATGGCGCGCGAAGAAGCAACCAAAGAATTCGTGTTTTTTGCTGTCGGTTTCGAAACAACGTCTCCGTCGACGGCCGTCGAAATACTAAGCAAGCCCCCCGAGAACATGAGTTTCCTGATTTCCCACCGCATAATACCGCCAGCCATGAAGCTACTCGTCAAAATGAAAGAACTAAGCCTAGATGGCTTCATAGCACCTGGCCACGTCAGCACAATTATCGGGTTGAAGCCCTACGAGATCTTTCCAAAAAAATATCGAATGCCAGTAGTAGTGGCCGGCTTCGAACCTCTAGATGTTCTAATGGGCATCTACATGATTCTGAAACAATTAAGCAAGGATAAGCCGTCCTTGGAAAATGAATATGCACGTGCTGTGTGGCCTCAAGGGAATCCCAAGGCCCAGAGAATCATGGCAGAAGCTTTTGAGATCGTGGACGGCAGATGGCGTGGGCTTGGAAACATAGGCTCTTCAAAATTCAACCTAAGAGAAGAACACAACGTCTATGACGCTCATTTAAGATATGGCGTAAAAATCGAATACGGCGTTGACACAAAGCTAGGCTGTCGATGTCACTTGGTTGTAATAGGAAGAATCAAACCCACAGAATGCCCCATGTTCATGAAAGAATGCACACCCCAGAGACCAGTCGGAGCATGCATGGTCAGCGCCGAAGGAACATGCCGAATATGGGCAACGACAAAACCAGACTGACACGTTCAGGCCTAGACCCATTGCCGTCAGCATATTCTGGGAACAGGGTCGCCTACAGGTCTGGCGACTATTCTTTTCCCCCCGACAGCTGTCTGCATGGCCACACCCTTGAAGTCCCTGGTTGTTTCCCCAATGATTTCTGCGTTCTTCCCGTACTTCATCGTTCTTAAGAAGCTCAGTATGTCTTCAACTTTTTCCTTTGCTGTACCTATTATCATTTTTCCCTCGTTTCCAACTTCAAATGGGTCCAACCCCAACATTTCACATGCTGCTTTCACGTCTTCTCTTATTGGTACCTTGTCTTCATGAATCAATATGCCTACGTTGGATTTTTCGCTGACCTCGTTCAGAGCGTCAGCTATACCGCCTCTTGTCGGGTCTTTCATCGTCACTATTCCGCCGACTTCCCCTAGCACACGTTGAATCAGACGATTCAAGGGTTGAACATCAGATCTGATCTCGCTTCCAAAGTGCAGCCCTTCTTGGGCGGATAGGACGGCGAGTCCGTGGTCTCCAATCGTTCCAGACAAGATTATCTTGTCACCTACCATGAGGTTTGAGTCAAGTATCCAACGTTTCTGAAAATTACTTCTAAATCTCCTAACAACCTTGAGATTCTTCTCCAGAGCCAATGTTCTTCTCCCAATCCCCGAAGTGTTTACTATGCAGCCGCCTAGGCTTCCCTTTTCAACAACTTTGGTGTCTCCTGTAACGATGCAGACATTAGCCTCTTTGCATGTACGTTGCATGCTAGCCAAGATTCTCTCAAAATCTGATATCGCTAAGCCCTCCTCTAGTACGAAGCCGCATGCCAACGCATAGGGTTCAGCGCCCACGGCTGCTATGTCGTTCACAGTGCCTGATACTGCCAGCCGGCCGATGTCACCGCCTGGAAAGAAAATGGGTTTGACAACGTGTGAGTCGCTCTTCAAGGCTACGTCGCCGACAACGGCTGCATCATCCATCGCTTCAAGAGGAACTTCGGCATCGCCTACGCCGCCGAAGTACTTCACGATATAGTCTTTGACTAAATTGTGCATAACCGTGCCGCCAGCACCATGAAGCATTGTTATGAGTCCTGTCTCAGCAGTCATTTTTTCATCCTTGCCTTCAACTTTGAATACTAACCTTGGAGGTTGAACATAAACACATCGTGGAAATACGCAGAGGCGTTTGATTAACTTCAAAATGAAGAGTGTTCTTCCGTAAGCTATGCCCGAAACAAACGGACATTTCTCAATTATTGCGGCATCCAGTATATGGGGGACGACGGGGATATTTTTCGCTCTTCTGGATTTCTACAGATAGGCAGCGAGAGTTCAAGACTGTTTGAAACTGCTAATCAGTCTGGAAAGCATTTGCAGTGAAGGAAAACCATATAAATCGCCATGTTGCTGTTCAATTGCACAGTTGGAGAGAGTACAAGGTGCCAAAATGGGGATACTCGATAACGGAGGAAGAGCTGGATCCGGAGAAAACGGTGAAAGCAAGTGCACGAGAGGTCAGGGTATCCCATAAGGCGGTACGGGAAGTCTGCAGAACAGTAAAGGGAATGATGCTTTCCAAGGCAAAACAGTATCTTCGAGATGTGATGGCCAAAAAGAAGCCGGTTCCATACAGGCGATTTACGAAGAAACTTGGACATCGTCATGGACTTGAAAAGGCCTGTGTAGGGAGATATCCAGTCAAAGCGGCTAAGCATGTTCTTAGAGTGCTTGAAGGAGCAGAGGCCAACGCAGAGAACAAAGGATTGGATATTGACAGACTCCGCATCATTCACGCGTCTGGATCCCAAGGGATGAAAATGAAGCGGTTCGCGCCGAGGGCACAGGGCAGAGCCACGCCTCATTTCGAGATTCTGTGTCACATCGAAATAGCTCTTCAGGAGAAACCGGAGATAGGAGAAGAGGCTTAGTGGCCGTCGTAAAGCATTTCGTGACTGAATCCATCAAGAGGACGGAGATAGACGAGTTCTTGGAGAACAAGCTTGAGAGAGCAGGATATGGGGGCGTAACCATATCAAAAACTCCCTTAGGAACTCACATAGTAGTGTACGCAATGCGACCCGGCTTGGTGATAGGCCGCGGGGGAGAAACAATAAGAGAACTTGCGAGCATTCTGGAGGAGAAGTTTCATGTTTCGAACCCCCAAATCTCTGTTTCCGAAATTGAGATTCCGGAATTGAACGCTTATGTTGTCGCTTCAAAACTCGCATCAACCCTGCAAAGGGGCGTGCATTTCAGACGCGCCGGATTTTGGGCTCTAAACCAGGTTATTGAAGCCGGAGCACTGGGCGCAGAAATAGTCATAAGCGGCAAGCTGAGAACAGAAAGAGCAAGATACGAGAAGTTCAAGTCTGGTTACTTGCCTAAGTGCGGCGAGCCTCCGCTAAGATACATGAGGAAAGCCGAGGTCCACGTCCAGCTTAAGCCAGGAATGTTCGGTGTGAGAGTCAGAATAATGCCTCCTGACGCACAATTCCCTGACAAAATCAAAATAGTTGAGACACTGCCTCCAGAGGAAGAATCAACGGAGACGAAGGAGAAAGCACCAGCAGAAGAAGCCAGCACTGATGAACAGGAGGAGGCAGCCGCTTAGATGCCGATACTGCGAATCAAAGAAATACGTGACATGCCCCCTGAAGAGCGAACAAAGAAACTCGGTGAACTCAGAACTGAGATTCTAAGATTAAGAACTATGGTTAGGGCAGGCGGAACAATCGAGAATCCAGCCAGAATTAGAGAATTGCGCAAAACAATCGCGCGAGTCTTAACAATAGAAAGAGAACAAGAGCTTGGATTAGTCAAAACGAAGAAGACGGAGAAGAAAAAGGAGAAGAAGAAATGAAGGTGACTCCTGAAATAATCCGTCACGAATTCATCGGAACCCAAGGGAAAATCGTCAAGAGCACGAATTTGGACTATGTGGGAATATCCGGCAAGATAGTCGATGAAACCCGAAACACCTTCACAGTCTTAGATGGAGGCAAAAGAAAGGTCATAGCGAAGAACTCTACTATCTTTCACTTTGGTTTTCCTGATAGCACAGTAGTTGAGGTGGATGGCAAGCTTTTGGTAGGAAGACCTGAGGATCGCCTCAAGAAGACCATCAGGAGATTATGGTAATGTCTTTTACTTCCAAGAAGCCTAAGAAAACCTGTAAGGATAGGAATTGTCCCTTCCACGGAGAGCTTTCAATTCGAGGCCATGTACTGGAAGGAGTTGTAGTTAGCGCAAGGATGGATAAGGCCGTTATTGTCAAACGCGACTATCTTAATTATGTTTCGAAATTTATGAGGTATGAAAGAAGACACAGCCGCATTCCATCCCACATCCCTCCTTGTATGGAAGTAAAAGAGGGAGACCGTGTAAGAATCGCTGAGTGTCGCCCCATAAGCAAGACCGTGTCTTTTGTGGTTGTTGAAAAAACGGGAGAGGGCTGAAATGGCAGCAAAGGCAAAGCACAGAGCCTTGGTTGCAAGAGGTATGGTTGGGCAAGGGCCTAAAATCGCAAGGGGGCTAGTGCCTGGTTCCATGCTGAGATGCGCCGACAACTCAGGTGCCAGAATACTCCGATTGGTCCAGGTCATGGGATACAAGGGAAGACTGCGGCGATACCCATCTGGCGGAGTGGGCGACAAGATAACACTTTCTGTGAGACGAGGGACCCCAGACATGAGGAAGAAGATATTTCAGGGAGTTATCGTGAGACAGAGGAGGCCATTCCGTAGGGTTGATGGAGTCTGGGTTCAGTTCGAAGACAATGCGGCTGTGATAATCACCCCTGAGGGAGAAATGAAGGGTTCAGAAATCCGCGGGCCCGTGGCAAAAGAGGCTGCTGAAAGATGGCCAAGGATAGCAAGCGCAGCCAGCATAATAGTGTAACAAGAGGATGATGCATGCAAACGTTGAAACCAACTGCCAAACCAGCAAAACAGAGACGAATGCTCTATCAGGCACCAGATCACATAAGACAGAAGCTATTCGCTGCGCCTCTATCGTCGAGCCTCCAGGCCTCGCATGGAATAAAACGTCTTCCGGTTAGAAGTGGCGACACGGTCCGAATCATGCGCGGAGACCACAAAGGATTCGAGGGAAAGATTACCAACATAGATCGTGGCAATTATAGAATCTACGTCGAAGGACTGACACGGGAAAAGGTTGATGGAACGGCCATTTTTGTTCCAGTTCATCCTTCGAAGGTAACGATCACAGGGCTAACTCTTGACGACAAATGGCGAAAGAAGATTCTGGAAAGGAAAAAGCAAGCTCGCAAAGAAGTGAAAAAGGTAACTGTGAAGCCCGCGGAGGAAATTGTCAAACCTAAAGAGGAAATGGCCAAAGAAAAAGCCGTGGAGAAGAGGGCGGTTCCGAAAAAGAAACCAGAGGCAAAGAGGCCCAGAGCAAGGAAAAAGGCAGTGACCATGAAGCCAACTAAGGAGAAGACCGAGAAGGAAAAGGAGAAAATCGAGCCAGAACAGAAGCCGAAGGCAAAGAAGCAGAGAGCGCCTCGAAGGACTGGCAAGAAAACTGGGGGAGCGTAAAATTGGGCAGGAAAGGAGCATCTACCGGCCTGAAACGCAAGCCTGCGCCAAGATTCTGGCCTATTCACAGAAAAGAGTTTGCCTGGACGGTGAAGCCGTCTCCTGGCTCTCACGCCAGCGAAAATTGCCTGCCACTAGCTATAGTTATGCGGGATACCTTAGGTTTTGCCAAAACTAGGAGAGAAGCTAAAAAGATAGTTACGCAGGGAAAAGTACGTGTTGATGGGCAAGTTAGGCGGGACGACGGCTTTCCAGTGGGCTTGGCAGACGTGGTTTCCATACCAGATGTTGAGAAGAGCTTCCGCGTACTGCCATCTGCAAAGGGATTGATTCTCCAACCGATTGACAGGGAAGAAGCAAAATTCAAGCTCTGCAGAATAGAAGACAAGAAGGTTGTTAGGAACAAAGGCATTCAACTGAACCTCCATGATGGCTCAAACGTACTCTTCAGAGTCGCTGACCTGAAGAACCCAAAAGAAGATGTTTACGAAACTCTTGACACGGTAAAAATAGGTTTGCCAGAAAAACAGATCATCGAGTCCATAAAAATGAAAGAGAAAGATTATGCAATCATAACAGGCGGGAAGAACGTCGGAAGACACGGCAACATAGTTGAAATCGAGAAAGCGGTGGGAAAGAAGCGCAGAAACGCCTTGGTAACAATCGAGGACGGAAAAGCGAACCGCTACCAAACGATCCTGAACTTTGTCTTTGCTATAGGCGAAACACAGCCGCTGATATCTCTGCCGGAGGCAGCCTAAGTTGTCTGAGGACGAAATCCGAAAGGCATGGGAAGAAAAACCCATGTTGAAACCGAAAATAGAGAAGGTTGTCGTAAACCTCAGCGTGGGAAAGTCTGGGGAACCGCTTGAAAAAGCAGTCAAGGTTCTGAAAGAACTGACAGGTCAAACTCCATGCAGAAGGAAGGCTAAAGAAAGCATAAGGGATTTCGCAATCAGAAAAGGAGAATCGATAGCATGCATCGTGACGCTTAGGAAACAAAACGCAGTCGAGTTTCTTAACAAGGTTTTGCCTGTGATTGACAAGAAAATATCAAGGAAAAGCTTCGACAAACAGGGCAACTTCTCCTTTGGCATTAAGGAGCACATAGAGATTCAAGGAGTAAAATATGATCCTGACGTGGGGATATTCGGCATGGATGTTTGCGTGTCCATGTGCCGACCTGGATATCGCATCAAGAACAGACGGAGAGAAAAGGCGAAAATCGGTTCAAGGCATATTCTGACACCAGAAGACTCCATAGCTTTCGCCAAGGACACACTGGGAGTTGAAATTGTATAGGATTGGAGGACATGTGACATGGCCAAGCAAAAACCTAAGAAGGAAAGAAAATACGGAAAGGGAACCCGACCGTGCAGCAGATGCGGATCTTACGGACCCATAATTCGTCGTTACAATTTATATCTATGTCGGCAATGTTTTAGGGAGGTTGCCAAAAAGCTTGGATTCAAGAAATATGAGTAATGAGGAAAACCATCATGGACACATTGGCAAATGGCTTGACAACAATCATCAATAATGAGATGCGCAACAAGCGCGAATGCATAATCAGTCCTGCATCTAAACTGTTGGGCAGAGTCTTGCGGATTATGCAACTGAATGGTTACATAGGAGAATTCGAATTTGTCGATGACGGTCGGTCCGGGAAGTTCAAGGTTCAGCTTCTGGGAAGAATAAACAAGTGTGGCGCCGTCAGACCGAGGTATTCCGTTAGGGTAGACGAATTTGAAGAATGGGAGAAGAAGGTTCTTCCGTCAAGAGAAGTGGGCACTATAGTGATTTCGACACCAAGGGGGGTTCTATCCCATAGAGAAGCGAGAGAAAAACACGTTGGAGGAAAACTGCTAGCGTTCATGTACTGAGCAACAGAGGTCTGTCAATGCGAGCCGTAGAAGTCTCAAGAACCATTCAAATCGCGGAAGACGTAGAGATAACTATCGAAGGAAGAAAAGTGACAGTAAAAGGGCAAAAAGGAACATTAACCCGAGACTTTCGCCACGCACCTGTTTCAATGGAAGTCGTTGGTAAAACTATGCGCATCTGGGCTGAATGGCCGAGAAAGAAAGAGGCGGCGCTTGCAGGGACAATTTGTTCTCACATTCAGAACATGATTACGGGAGTCAGCAAAGGCTTCACATACAAACTCAAAATCGTCTTTTCCCATTTTCCAATATCAGCCAAAGTCAAAGACAACACGGTTCTAATTGAAAACTTCACTGGAGAACGGAATCCAAGAAAAGCAAAGATAGTGGGCAATGCTAGAGTCAAGATTCAAAGCGAAGACATAATTGTTCAGGATCTGAGCTTGGAAAACGTAAGCCAGACAGCTGCAAACATTGAGCAAGCAACCAAAGTGAAAAGAAAAGATCCCAGAGTATTCTTGGACGGCATATACGTATATGAACAAGTCGAGGGAATGGCAGAATGACCCAGCAAAACCAGAAGATTACGGAGAAGGCATTGAAACTGCGAAGGCGAATTAAGCAAAAGAAGCCAAGATTTGTCAGATCCGAGAGCTGGCGGTACGTACGCATCAAAGAAAACTGGCGAAGACCCCGAGGCCTAGATCACAAGATGCGGATCAAGTATGACGGGTGGCCACCAGCAGTAAACGTGGGATACAGGATGCCTAAAGACCTTAGAGGGCTTCACCCCTCTGGCTACAGAGAAGTCCTAGCATACAATGCTGAGCAGCTGAAAGGAGTCGATCCTAAAACTCAAGCCATAAGAATTGGACACACGGTTGGCAAAAGAAAAAGAGCCAAGATCCTCGCAGAGGCGAAAAAGAAGAAGATTGTTGTCTTAAACGTCAAAGAAGCGGTCTCAAAAGAAGAACTGGCCGAAGAAAAGCTCGCGGAAGAGGAAGAAAAAGTAGAAACAGCGGAGCCATCGAAACCAAAGCTAACACCAGAAAAGACCAAGAAACGCAAGGAGGAGAAGAAGGAGCAATGACGGACCTTAAGACTCAGCGTCGCCTAGCAGCACAAATAATGAAGGTTGGCCAGAACCGCGTTTGGATGGACCCTGAAAAAACAGACGATGCAGAGATGGCAATAACGAGAGAGGAAGTAAGAAGACTGATTCACGAAGGCACTATCAAGGCAAAGGCAGAAAAAGGAGTAAGCCGTGCAAGGGCCCGAGTCCTGCATGCCAAGAGAAAGAAGGGGCTTCGAAGCGGAATCGGCAGCAGGACAGGATCGCCTGGTGCGAGAATTTCGAAGAAAGAAGCTTGGATGAGCAAGATCCGAGCTTTGAGGAAGAGACTCAGGGGATTGAAGGCGAGAAAAGTCATCACTGAGAGCGCGTACCGAGAACTGTACAGGATGGCAAGCAGTGGAAGATTTGCATCTGTGGCCGACCTAGAGCGCTATTTGAAGGCACATGAAGTATGGAGGAAACGGTAGATGGCACGAAATTCACGCTATTGCACTCCATACAGGCGAAGGAAAGAGGGTAAGACGGATTACCACGCAAGAAAGGCTCTCATAGTTTCCGGTAAGCCACGAGTGGTCGTTCGCAGTTCTCTGAAGAACATGACAGCTCAGATAGTTGAGTCCAGACCTGAAGGAGACAAAGTCCTAGTCTCAGCTCACAGTCGCGAATTGGCAAGAAAGTATGGATGGAAAGCTTCGGGAGGAAACGTGCCCGCGGCCTATTTGACAGGTCTTATTTGCGGGTTGAAAGCCAAGGCTCAGGGGATGGAAGAAGCAATATCTGACATAGGTCTGCATTCGCCATCGAAGGGTGCAAGAGTCTTCGCTGCATTAAAAGGAGTCTTAGATGCGGGAATAGATGTACCACACAGCGAAGAGAAGCTGCCTGATGAAAAAAGGTTGAGAGGCGAACACGTTGCACAATACGCAAAAAACCTTGCTTCTAATCCAGAGGAATATAAGGCAAAATTTTCCAAATATCTCGAACAGAAACTTCCTCCAGAGAATCTGTCCGATGCGTTTGCTGAAGTCAAAAAAGAGATTGTAGCCACATTCAAAAGTGGGGGTAAGAAGACTTGAGGAGACAAGGTCGTCGAGGACGCGATAGAAGAGAGTCGACTCAGAATCTAGAGCAGTGGGTTCCTAGAACCAGACTTGGAAAGATGATTCAGGAAGGCCGGATTACGTCAATTGAAGAGATTTTCATGGGTGGTTTTCAACTACGTGAACCACAAATTGTTGACACCTTGCTTCCAGATCTTCAAGAGGAAGTCATAAACGTCAACCTCGTTCAAAAACAAACTGACGCTGGCGAAAAGTCAAGGTTCAAGGCGATAGTTGCCGTTGGGAACCGAGACGGCTACATAGGCATGGGATCTGGGAAAGCAAGCCAAGTTCGGAATGCTATAGAAAAAGCTGCTGCAGATGCCCGCTTGAACATTGTGCCTATAAGAAGGGGATGCGGAAGTTGGGAGTGCGGCTGCGGAAAACCACACTCAACACCATTCAATACCGAAGGAAAATGCGGTAGCGTAAGAGTAGACGTTATTCCTGGGCCGCGAGGATTAGGTCTGGTTGCAAGTGAGGTTGCAAAAGTGATCTTGGGCCTCGCTGGGATAAAAGACTGCTGGACCAGAAGCTACGGTTCAACCAGAACGGTTCCATCCTTTGCCTACGCCGTTTTTCAGGCCCTAAAGAAAACCTATAGCCTTATAACACCAGCAGACTGGGTGACATAGATGACCGAAGAGACAGGTGAAAACAAATGCGTCGTAGCAGTGAGGATACGCGGAACGGTCAGCGCGCGACGGGAGGCAAGGGAAACTCTAAAGTTACTGCACTTAACTCGGAACAATTATGCAGTGTTAATTGATAATAGTCCATCATTCGTTGGGATGTTGAAGGCAGTTCAAGGCTATGTTACATGGGGTGAAGCCTCCGAGGAGATCGTAAGCGCGCTAATGAGAGAAAGAAGCAGACTGTTGGGCAACAACAGGCCTACTGAGGAATACTTGAATAAAGCCGGCTATAAGACCATGGAAGAGCTTGCAGAAGCAGTTTTCAGCTGCCGCGTTAAATACTGGAAATTGCCTAGTGTCCAACCAGCTTTCAGGCTGCGTCCTCCAACCAAAGGATTCAAAGGAAACATAAAAAAGGGCTATGGGGCACATGGCGAACTCGGATATCGTGGTCAAAAAATCAACGAACTGATAAAGCGAATGGTTTAGGCTGCATTTTGACATCTTTTTTGGCGATACGTTTTATAGCCACTCTCTAAATGCCATTGTATTCTAGGGGGAAGGAAAGGTTGAGCGCGAAATGGCGTAGGAGCAAGAGGAGTCCAAGATGGTTCAACATTTTCAAAGCTTTTAGCAGTGCCAGAAACAAGAGAATCCCTCAGGAGCACAATGCTAATGACTCGAAAATCAAGAAACGGCTGTACACTAACAGAAGCAGTGGGCCAAAAACCTACTCTGAACGGAAAATGAAAGAACCACAGCCTCTGCTTGATGTTCTTGAGGAAAAAAACGAGATAATAGTCGTTGCCGAATTCGCTGGTTTTAACAGAGAAAGTCTGAAAATCAGCGTTGAGAATCAACGGTTAACCCTGTGCGCTGAATCTCTAGATCGCAAATACTACAAAAGTTTAAATCTTCCTAAGAGAGTGATTCCAAGCACCATACGTACAACATACAAGAATGGTGTGCTTGAAATACAGTTGAAGAAGGTCATTCAGGAGAAAACTATCGACGAGGTTGCAGGTTGAGAAATGCCGCATCGACTTAGGAAAAGCAGAAAAAACCGCGGCTCGAGAACATGCGGTTACGGCAAAGTGGGCCAGCATAGAGACCAAGGAGCCAAACCTGGAAGAAAAGCCGGGCGCCACAAGCATAAATGGTCCTACGTCATAAGGTATGAGCCTAATTATTTTGGCAAAAGGGGATTCACTTGCCCCAGAAGCCTAGGACAAAATGCCAAAATCATAAATATCGGAAAACTGGATCAGGTGACCGGAGTGCTTCCTATGGAGAAGGGCAAGTATTTCATAGATCTGGAAAGCCTCGGTTACAGCAAGTTACTGGGCACCGGAAAAATCAGTAAACCGCTGACAATAAAAGTAGCTTTCTGCTCGAAATCAGCATCCCAGAAAGTAAGGGATGCTGGCGGAGAAGTGTTAGCGGAATCTGAAGAAAATGAGGGGTAGCTGCTAGTCAATGGCGGGAAGATTCCTAAACCTTTTCAAGCCCATCGCGCGAATTATCCCCGAAATCAAGTCGCCGGAACGTCGAGTCAGGTTTAACGAGAAACTGTTTTGGACGGCGCTTGTGCTGATAATCTACTTGGTAATGTCTGAAATCCCCCTTTTTGGCATTAGTTCTCAACCATTGGGAGAACTTGCTGCTCTTCGAATAATTTTTGCATCCAACCGAGGTAGCCTTATGGAGCTTGGAATAGGCCCAATAGTCACAGCCGGGTTGATTCTGCAGCTTTTGGCTGGTTCTGCGATGATAGAATGCGACATGGGAAATCCTGAGGATCGAGGCTTGTTCACAACCGCAAGCAAGGTCTTTTCGATTGTCCTGACAGGGGTCCAAGCATCAGCATACATCATCGGCGGAATGTATGGGCAACTTTCAAGCTCAATCGCCCTTGTAGTCTTTATGCAGCTCGTGGCAGCTGGAATTATTGTCTTGCTACTGGATGAGCTTGTCCAAAAAGGGTGGGGTTTCGGCAGTGGAATAAGCCTATTCATAATGGCAGGAGTTGCTCAACACATATTCCTGCAGAGTTTCTCGCCAGTGCCTGGCCCTGGAGAGACCCGTGCATACGGTTTATTCGTTGCTCTAGGGCAGGTTCTGTCGACAGGTCAACCAGTGTCATTCCTGTGGTTGAGAAACAACCCGGGGACTGGCCCGCTCGCGTTCAACCCGTCGAACCCGTCCCTTGTCGGCCTCATAGCCACAATAGTTGCTTTTCTAGTGATAATATACATGGAGGGAGTAAGAGTGGAATTGCCCTTGTCCTATGCGGGGTACAGAGGATACCGCAGCAGGTATCCGATAAAGCTTCTTTACGTCTCGAACTTGCCAGTGATCTTTGCTTCCGCACTTTTTGCCAATGTATACTTCTTCTCACAACTATTCTGGAGTATGAACGGCCAACCCGCCGCTGGACGCAACTTCTGGCTTGACCTGCTAGGACAATTTACCCCTATAATGGGCACGAACAGTCAAGGTCAAAGCGTAGTAACGGGATTTAACCCTTCAGGGGGCTTAGTATATTATGTGACTGCGCCTCGCAATCTCATCGATGTCATAGCGCGTCCAGATAGAGCCTTCGGTTATCTGGGAATCCTCATGGTGTTCTGTGTTATCTTTTCGCTTACATGGCTTGAAGTAGGTGGCTTGGGACCATCAACTGTGGCAAAACAACTAGTGGACGCAGGCATGGAGATCCCAGGGTACAGGCGATCTGGAAAAGCCGTGGAGTCAGTCTTAAAGCGCTACATTCCAGCAGTGACGATCGTCGGCGGCATAGCTGTAGCATTGATTGCTGGAGTCTCTGACTTCTTTGGAGTCTTCGGTTCCGGAATGGGCATTCTGCTCTCGGTTGGAATAATCTATCAGTACTATGAGACGTTGGTGAAAGAAAGAGCTGCAGAAACGATTCCAGCTTTTAGGCGGATATTCGGAGAGTAATCGATGAATAGGACGATAATTGTCACAGGGATACCGGGAACTGGGAAGACTACGGTTTGCAATCTTGTCGAAAAGCTTGCGGGGCAAGCAGGTGTCAAAGTCAGTGTCATAAACTATGGAACCGTCACCTTGGAAACTCTTCAGAAATATGGCGAACCTATGGGAAGAGATGCAATGAGAAAAGCAGATGTGGGTTTCCAACGTAAACTGCAAAAGGAAGTAGCTGGAGTCATCTCGCAAAGAATCAGCCTATGTGATGGCATTACAATCATTGACACGCACATGGCAATAAAAACGTCCTGTGGGTACATGCCTGGACTGCCAAATCACGTTCTGCAACTCTTGAAGCCAGAAATGTTTGTGCTCGTTGAGGCCCGGCCAAATGATATTTCGTCGCGGAGGATGAAAGACACCAGCAGAAAAAGAGACGAAACAATGGAAGAAACCGTGAAGGAAGAGATAATGCTTTCCCGACTTATGGCCGGCGCGTGTTCCGTCTTGACAGGTGCACCTGTTAAGATTGCTGTTAATGCTAAAGGAAAAGCTGAAGAAGCAGCAAGAGACATATTGAAAGCTTGCGGAGTAGTCTGAAAATGTTTGAACTGCAAGTCATTCCTGTCTCCACAATATTCCTATTTCTACTAGCTGCTCTTATCTCGCTTTTGACTTCCTTAACGAATCGTCTTCTGACAAACCCTGAAAAGTCGAAGGCTTGGAGAAGAGAAATTGCAGATTGGAACAAGGAACTGCGGGAAGCCAGACGTGAAGGGGACCAAAAACGCTTGGACAAGGTCATGAAGAAACAGAAGCAGATTCTTCAGCTTCAGTCCAAGATGACGTGGCAATCAATGAAAGTGACACTGATATTTTTCGTTCCCCTAATCATCATATGGCAGGTTTTGGGAGGATCCTTCGCTGGGCACAACATCGCCTACCTTCCAGGTATTGGCCCCGTTCTTCCCATACCCCTTTTCAACGTTTCTCTTATATGGTGGTACCTGCTGTGCTCAATGCTGTTTGGAACGGTCTTCTCACATGTATTTGGAATAATAGAGGTGACCGAATAAATGCCAAGACCTAGCAAGCGCACTCGGAGCCAAAAACGCATTTACAAAAGCCTACCAGGCGGTGGCCAAAGGATTCATTACAGGGCAGAGGCTAGTGCCCTACAACGTTGCCACTTTTGTGGGCAACTATTAGCAGGATTTCCGCGGATTTCAAAATCCAGCGGAAGCAAGCTCAATCGGGGCAAGAAGAAGATCTGGCGTCCGTACGGCGGACAAGTGTGTCATAATTGTCTTAAGACCAGTCTAAGACGAGCTTCGAGAAGCATTTAGCACAGAGTCTTCGAGGCGGGCAGATGACTAGGGCGAGAAAACTCGAAGAAACCAAGGAGACCGTCGTAATCTGCGTCTGCGGAATGGCTGGCAGCGGCAAAAGTACGTTGGCACGAAGACTTGCTGATAAATATCGCCTCAGATATTACTCGGGAGGAGATGTGCTCAAAGCTCTAGCGATGGAAGAAGGTTACAAAAATGCTGAACGTGGCTGGTGGGAGAGTGAAGAGGGATTGCGTTTTCTGGAGAAAAGGGGCGAAGACGTTGAATTTGACCGGGCGATCGATACGAAACTGCTGGAATTGGCACAAGAAGGAAATGTCATATTGGACAGTTGGACAATGCCTTGGCTTCTCAATCGAGGTTTCAAGATATGGTTAGAAGCTTCTCCTGAGAGAAGAGCCAAAAGGGTGGCCAGGAGAGATAACATAAGTGTTGACGAAGCCTTAATGGCTCTAAGAAAAAAAGAAAGCCAGACGAAAGACATCTACAAAAAACTCTACGGTTTCGCCTTGGGCGAAGACTTTAAGCCATTTCATCTGATTCTGGACACAGATAGCTTAGCGGTACAAGAAGTGTTTGAAGTCCTCTGCATGGTAATAGACAATTATCTGCTTCGAAGATAGTGTTCTGGCAGATGGAGAACAGCGCAAATCGTGCATTTAGCAGAGTGTCGCAAGAAAACCTGCCTGTGCGAAACTTCTTGCGGACGTTGAGCTTTTCTTGTCGGTCAAGTCTTGAGTGTTCCGTAACTCTTTTAAATCAACCCTGCATAACAACATGACTACATGGAAATTTTGGACCTTGAGGACAAGGGCATGGAAGAAAAACGGGTTTCTGAAGCGTTGTCGCTCTTGTGGTCCAAGTTTAAGCACGTTGAGAACATTGAAGCTACTTCGCAGAGTTGAAGTGTTAAGTATCATATCAGAATGCTGGTATGAACTCGTGTTTTCACCATGAATTGGGATGGGATGCCAAGAAAACACATGCTATTTCTAATATGGCTTAATTAGCATTCGTAGCACTTTCTCCTGGGTTTCATTTTACTCTCCATCGTGGTTTTGCCGGGTTCTTTGAATCGTTGAAACTAAAGCGACGTAAGACTCTGGACAACGCAACCTGGCTACTTGGAAAGAATAGAAGCTTTGAATCAGGTTGCGTTCTTGTCGAGAAGGCAGTGGTATCATCGGTTTTTTGCTGGACTCAGGGGCATAAGGCTATTTTTCTTTAGCAACAGTCTTGCATTTCTCCATCTGTCTTGGGCGATTTGAAGGTTGCCGAGAACGCTGCCGTGCAGGGAATAGAAGATGTAACATAGGTAGATGCATTTTGTGCATTCGTTGCAGGTTTTGCGTAAAGCGTCAAATTCTGCGCTGTGCCAAACTTTAGGTAAATCGAAAACTGATGCCACGGGATTGCGCAGGTGACAGCCTGCGACTCTGCCGAGGTGGTCTATCATGAAGAAGTTTTGTAGTGCACGGCATTTCCACGTTCTCTCGCCGGACAAGTAAAGGTTCTTGATGGCATTCAACAGTTTGCTAGTTACAAGGATGTTGTTGTTTTGCTTTTTCATTTCATTTAGTGAGTCGCAGAGCTTAACCATGGCATCTCTATCTGCTATTTCAAGCTCGTCGTTCTTTTTGCCTATCTTGAAAAGCTGATTTGAATCAACAGCTGAATCATAAGAGTATAGACAATACCAAACTGGAACGCCTTTTTCCAGAAAATGCTTTGTGAGAGGTACGATCTCATGAAGGTTGAGTTGCGAAATCGTTGGGGATATACTTACTGAGATTTTTTCGTTGCGCAGTGTTTCGATTGTTTGCATCGCCTTGGTCCACGACCCCTTAATGCCCTTAGCGTGATCATTCTTCTGCGGGTCCAAAGTGTCAAGTGAGATGGCCACGAAGTCAGCGTATCGTAGAGCCTCAATCTTCTCTGCTGCTAGGCTTCCATTGTCGTAGACTGTTGTAACAAAAGAGCGTGAGGCGTATTCTATGATCTCGTCAATGTCGTCTCTGAGGAGTGGTGCTCCGCCGGAAAACACGATCTCCACGACGCCAAGTTCCTTTAGAATATTCAGACCCTTCTTCACTTCTTCTGCAGACAATTCGTTTCGATCTTGTTTTCGCCAGACATTACAGCCTCTGCATCGATAATTGCATCTCCTTGTCAATAGCCACTGGACATGATAGGGCCTGTTTGGCATGAGAGAGCATTTGGCGATTCTCGTGGCTTTTTCTAGGGTCATTACCAAAGATGCATCACTTCATCTACTTCTGTTCATCAAATTCACTATTGGTATTTTAACCTAATGCAATTAAGCGGACGTTTTCAGTTCCGCACGCAGGGGTAAGCAGCCATTTTTCGCCAAAAAACGCGATTTGACAAAAAATCGGTGCAGGATAAGGCAGAACGCTCACATTCTTCAGCTTCTTGCAAGGGCGAGCCAGAGATGGTCTGAAGCTGGCTTGGGTAGAGCTTGGGTTCTTCCGTTTCTAGCCACTATCGTGCGATTCTGTCGATCTTCTAGGAAGTCTCCAATAATCGAGGCATGAATATTCTTTTGTTTCAGCTTTTCAATAATGCTGTTGGCGGCGTTCGGCTTGGCAGCTATCAGCAGGGCTCCAGAGCTGACCAATTGGAGCGGGTTAATCTTGAAGAATTTGCAGATGCTCGCTGTTTCTGGTCGAACAGGGATTTTTTCTTCCACTATTCTCACGCCTAGGTTTGAAGCTTCCGCCATTTCATATATCCCGCCTATTATGCCACCTTCCGTCGGGTCGTGCATGGCGTCCACTCCGCCTGCCTTGAACGCTGTGATTGCATCTTCGACCACGGTTATTTGGCTAAAGAACTCCTTCGCTTTTTGCAACGTCTTAATGCCCATCGCTTCTGCTAGTTGCTTCTCTCTGTCTGATGCAAGGATGGCTGTTCCCTCGATTCCTGCGCTTTTCGTCAGAATGAGCTTATCCCCATTCCTTGCACCACCAGCCATCACATATTTGCCCTTTTCTGCAATACCCACGGCGCAGCCCACCACTATCGGGCTCGTCAGTCCGGGAGTCACTTCGCAATGTCCTCCGGCAATTGCCATTCCCAATTCCCTTGCTGCATTGTCCATTTGAACGCATATCGTCTCAACGATACTCCTATCTGCGCCTTCAGGCAACAGAATGCACGAGAAAAGGAAAGCAGGTTCAACGCCGAAAGTGGCTACGTCGTTTGCATTCACGTTCACTGCAAGCCATCCGATCCGTTCTAGTGCTCCGGTAATAGGATCTATGGAGACGATTAACGATCGGTCTCCAATCTCTATAACTGCACCGTCAATTCCAGCGGATGGGCCTAAAATGACTTCTGGTCGTTCAACGCCGAGATTTTTGAAGACAACTTCTTTTAGAAGGTCCACTGGGATTTTTCCATGAGGTAGCTTCATTCCAAACCACTTCTATGATACATTCTCAGCCCAGCTTTTAAGTTGTAATTCCAACCTTTCCAGTATCCAGAATTGAGCTTCTATTCTGTTTCAACGTCAAGCTTTTATACACAGTGTTAAGGATAAAGCATATCATGCGAACACATTCTGTAAAGAAAGAAACTCTTACAATTCAACTATCTCTCTTAGCGGTGATGACTGCGTTGGTTACTGTAGCAACGTTCATCGTGCGGATTCCAAATCCCATGGGTGGCTATTTCAATCTTGGCGACGTGATGATTTTTGTTGTCGCCTTAACCTTCAAGCCAGCTATCGGGGGATTCGCAGGTGGCGTCGGCTCAGCTATTTCAGATTCAATCGGATATCCCTTATTTGTCATTCCAACCTTAGTTATTAAAGGATTAGAGGGGCTCGTCGCCAGCTTGATTGCGAACAAGAAAAGCATCCCTCGTGACGCGCTTGCAGTATGCGTGGCCGGAGGTGAAATGATTCTTGGCTATTTTCTTGTCGAATGGCTTGTGCTTCCAATTTGGGGGGTTCCAGAGTGGGGATTAGTAGGTGCGCTGGGGGAACTCCCTGGAAACATTGGTCAAATACTCATAGGTGCGGTTGTCGGAATTCCAGTGGCCTACGTTGTGCGGAGGCGACTGCCTGAAGTTCTGAAATAGCGTCAGCACGGATCTAATGGAACATGCTGAGTGTAACTAGCATGTCAGGCACCAACGTGCACAGTCGCTGGGAAGCTCACATTGAGAACTGCATTCCTGCCCGCATGAGGACAGCAGAAGGCGCCTATCTATTTCTGGCAAAACAATTTTTCGAAGTTTTCACGGAATATCTTTTTCTTGGCATTCTGTGAAATTTTGGCCGCTTCAACGATCGCTGTTTGGGTTGGGTAACGATAGTATGGGGCGTCAGAGCCGAAGAGTATTCTGTTTTCATCTATGTCGGCGGCGAGTTCAATGAGGTCAGGCAGCGTGCCTGAGGTTTCGACGTAGACATCGTCGAATTGCTCCATGATGTTTAGGGCGCCCTCCTTCAGATGACCCAGTATTATGGGCAGCTTTGGATATCTTCTAGCGATTTTTGATATGAGTCCTGGCGAGGAGAAGCCGTCGCCTGTGTGAAACAGGATTGGCAGATCTAATTTACTCACTTCTTGGAAAAATTTGTCGAAGAATGGGTGATCTGGTCTGAAACATTCTACCATGGGGTGCAATTTGAGCCCTGTCAGGCCTAGGTCATTCTTCATGCGAGTCAATTCTTCTATTGCGTCTTCTCTTCTCGGGTCTACACGTCCGAAGCCTACGAGGCGTTTCGGATATTTTCTGACTGACTTGGCTATGTAGTCATTCATTTCGGGGTATTTGTCGCCCACATTTGGGTTTGGAAAGACGATGGCCCTTTCAACGTCGTATTTGTCAAGGAGGTGGACGAGATCGCTGACGTGGATTGTTGGATCATCATACGGTTGCCATGGTCCGGATTTTCCTAGGTGAACATGTGCGTCACAGATTTTCATCAACTAGTTCTCCTAAGCATGCATGTGTGGTTATTCAGTGCGAATTCCATTTTAAGCTTTGCAACGGGAAAACCTAAATGCGAGTGAAATGCTGATACATAGCAAGTTGCAGGTTGGTGGCTATGAGCGAAGTGAAAGAAGATCCGGTGAAGTTGCATAAGGAAGCAGGGGCGCTTTACGATGCTGGCAAGTATAAAGAGGCTGAAGAAATCTTCCTGCGCACTGCCGAACTGTATCACAAAGTACAGAACTATTTCGACTCCACATCCATGCTTTACAAAGCCGGCGAATGTGCATATGCGCTTAAGGATTATGAGACAGCTGTCGAGCATTTTCTGAAGTCCGCAGATCTGTCTTTCCAAAAAGGATTTGACAGATATGGCGTCAGCGCTCTAGAATACGCGAGAGACTGCTACGTAGCAATGAAGAAGAAAGCCAAAGTTGCTGAAACAGAGAAAAAAATAAAAGAAGTCAAAGCTAAGATAGAGGCTTCGTTCTAAACAAGCAGAAAATTTCTTTTCTCATTTCCATGTTGTCTTAGAAAATCGGACCGCCTTATGCTCTTAAGAATGAGTTGCTCAGCATGGGAGTTTCACACGTTGTCCATTCTATAGTCTTGCCCTAATGTGTGGCACAAGTTCATTGTAGAGCCTTTCAAGTTTGTCAGCCGATTTCTCAATATCGTGGCTTCGGGCCATTCGTAGGCTGTTGCGTGAGAATTCTTTCCTCAACGTGTCATCGTTTAAGATCGTTATGATTTTCTCAGCCATGCCTTCGTGGTCTCCAGGCTTCAATACATAGCCGTTCTTTCCGTCTACTATCATTTCTGGAACCCCGCCTACTCTGGTTCCAATCGCAGGCAGTCCCATGGCTAAGGCCTCCAGCAAAACCAGAGGCTGAATCTCTGCGTATGATGGCAATACGAATAGGTCTGAAGAGGCGTAAGCCTGCCTCACCAATGAGTCGGAGATGAAACCTGTAAAAACCACGTTTTCTAGGCCCAGCTTGTCGGCTCCTTCTTCAAGATTTGCTCGGAGGTGACCTTTTCCCACGATGATCAGATTTGTGTTTGGCATTTTCGCGTTAACAATACTATATGCGTTAAGCAGGACGTCTAAACCTTTTTCTTCCATCAATCTACCGACGTACAGTATCTTTCTGTTTTCTTCTTTTAGGCCAAATTCCGCGTCAAATTGCTCATGGTTCAGGTTTGGGCTGAACTTGGATAGCTCTATCCCGTTGCTTAGAACAAGTGCTTTCGCCTTCAGCCCATATTTCCTCAACGTCTTCAATCCATAGATGCTCGGGCATAAAACTATGTCAACTAGGTTATAGAACGAGTTCACTATTTTGTAGAAGAAGTTGTTGAATCTTGCGCTGTCGAAGAAGAGATTCCTAGAGAACGTTTCAGAAAGAAGATGATTAGTGGCTATCGAGGGCACGCCCTTTTTTCTTGCCTCCAACACACAGGCAAGGGACAGGAGCGATGGGACGTGACAGTGAAGTACGTCGATTCCTTCTCTTTCGTAGATCTGCCGTATCCTATGGAAACTTGGGAAAGAAAGTGCGTATTCGCCCTCTGACTTGGGGAGGGTAAATGAAGGAAACCTGTAGACCGTGAGGTTCTCTCTCTTTTCCACTGCTTCCCTGCTTTTGGACTTGGACGTAATGATGGTTACCCTATGTCCTCTCTCCATCAACCTCTCAATGAACCGATTGACAACTACAGGGACGCCTCCATAGGTGGAATCGAATAGGTCTGAGACAACGCAGACGTTCATAGATGTCGAGTTGATTCAGTATCGTATTTACGTCTTACTGTTATTCAAGTATAGCTTGCAATGTTAATCGCGATCGAGTGAATGGGGCTATCGTAAAAATCAATGCACTAACATTCCTAGAAACATATGCTGTTGGGTTTTTCATGATCTTTCAGTCTAGTGTAGGCTTTCCTGGGTCGTTCAAGCCTGTTGATTAACTGTTGGATTCTTCTATGGGTCACGTAGATTCTAACGTTTCTTTTGGCCTCTTCGAACCCGCTTTTGTGCGAGTGAAAAATGCTGAAATCCGGGTCAACTATTGTCTTGAAGCCTCTTGCTTTCATCTCTTTACTCCAATCGTAGTCTTCGCATCCGTATGCTTCACTTGCAGGGATTATTTTTGGCAGATTCTCATCGAACGGGTAAGCATCCCAGAGCGATTTCCTGATTATGCAGTTGACTGTGGAGGTCCAGTCAAATCTCAAAATGATTCTTTCTGAGCAACAATAGACGTATCGGCTTAGCCTTGACAGGGACCTGTTATTCTCAAGGGGGAAGGAGTAACCAGTAACGCATGCGACCTTATGGTTTTTGAAATGTTTAACGCCTCTTTCCAGCCACTGAGGCGAAATTGGAAGTGCGTGCGCATTTGTCATGGCGACAAGCTCATTCTCGGCAAGGAAGATTCCCAAGTTCGTGGAGTATGCGTGAGAAAAATCTCTGTCTGGGAAACTGGCAAGTTTAATTTTTATTCTTTTCTTCTTGAAAAGTGAAGCCAGTTCTGCAATTCTGTTCTCAAAAAAAGTCAGCGCTGCCCCCGAGGAATAGTTGTTAACCAGGATTACTTCAGACGGCAAAAGGGTCTGCCCCAGCAGAGCTTTTAGCAGATCGTCAAGCTGCTCTTCTTCATCACGTGTTCTAATGGCTACTGAAATCTGGACCATTTTCTCCCTCTTTTTCAACGACACATATTGGATCCGATTGCATTCTGGGGTTCTTCGATTTCCTCGTCGCCTGTTGCTTTCGCACTTAGGCCTTCGTGACAATTATAATATAAGCTGTTTGCATTTGCATGTGATTTGATATTGACCATTGATAGTGGTTTTCCAGTCTGCCTGACGCAGGTGTGAACAACGTTTATTTGTCTTGGCTTCTTACTTGGAAATCCGAGTGTTCTGGAGCATGCTGACGAGTTTCATGGCGTTGGCCCAGTTGTGCGAGAAGTTGGAAGCTACGAAAAAGCGGGTTCTCATGATAGGCCTCGCAGGTGAGTTCTTGAAGGCTCTGCGACCTCAAGAAGTTGAACCGGCTATTTCGATGATTCTGGGCAGGCCATTCCCAAAATGGAGCCAACGTACGCTTGACGTGAGTTGGGCCACATTGAGTGAAATCATAAAACGTGTAACCGGAGTTCGCTGGGAGGCATTCTCTGAG